>Ga0335076_10001116_pt1 | contig 25673 bp, 23 predicted proteins | sample Lox_Sample_25_FD_206717 | JGI IMG/M metagenome (GOLD analysis project Ga0335076, IMG submission 206717) | Soil microbial communities from Loxahatchee National Wildlife Refuge, Florida, United States - Lox_Sample_2.5 | ecosystem: Environmental > Terrestrial > Soil > Wetlands | place: USA... | reverse complement strand
TACGCCTCCAGCCGCAGACCTTGCGCCTCTCGGGCGACGACGGTCTGGTCGTCGCTGCGACTTCCGACGGTGGCAAGCCGTGCCATGGCGCGCAACGCCGCGGCGAAGCTCGTCCACATCGCTGACGACGCGCGCACAGGCCAGACCGAGTGGAACACCAGTGTGATGGCCGCGTTGCCGAGCAGGATGCCCGCCAGGCGGTCGCGGATCGTGTAGAAATACCAGGTCGGCTCGAAGCCCTGGATCACACAGACGTAGAACGCGAACGCGATCTGCACACCCGCGTAGGCGATGCGCGGGCTCCCGACGACGACCCACGCCGCAACCGCCGTTCCCGCGGCAACCAGCAGCGCCAGGGCCGCAATCGACTCCACGTTCGGGATGAGGACCAGGATCGCCAGGAAGCCCATTGCGGCGCCGACCGCCGCACCGGCGATGCGGAGCGTTCCCTTCTGGATCGTCGCGCCCTCGCTCGTCAGACCGACGATCAGACAAGTGACGATGCAGGTGCGTATGCCGGGCCAGGCGACGGCGCTCATCAGCACGTAGCAAACCATGACCGCGAGAGCGCCTTTGAGCGCGTAGCGGACGTACTCGGGGTTCGTGAACGCGTCGGGCACGAACAAGCGGGCCGGCTCGGACTCCGACGAGGACTCGCCAGCCGCCGCCTCGGGCCCGAGCGCCTGCTCCAGCTGAGCCACCGCGTGCTCCAACTCGACGAGCGCGGGCAGCCTCGCCGAGACGGCGCGGACCGACGTTTGCTCGCTCTCGCTCGGCACCCTCCGCTCTGCCGGGCGCCGCACCTCGACCGCCTCTCTCAGACGCGCGCAATCCGCAGCGAGCCGCTGCAATCGCTCGCGCTCGCTTCCGTGAAGGGGCGCGGGCGACAGGAGCTCCAGCGCCGCCGCTCCGCTCACGAGACGATCGACCAGCGTGATCAAGGCGCTGTACTGGGCGTGCCGCGCCTTGACCGATGGATGCACCACTTCCGCGCTCTTGAGCAGCGCGAGCAGCTTCGTGATCCCCGCGGTGGCGAGCGCTGCCGCGCTCGCCTCGGCTCCTCGCATGTCCAAGCAGCGGGCAAGCGCGGCCTCGGTCGCCTGCAATCGCTCGAGGAGCTGCGCCCGGAGCAGGATCTCCGGATCCTTCGGCGAGATCAGCAGATTGGCCGCGGCCGCTCCCGCGAGGCCGAGCGCAAAGACCGACCACAGCCAGAGGCTGCTGCGCACCACTTGCTCTGGCACCGGAATGAAGTCCGGCACCGTCAGGATCATCGTGCCGATGAGGCCGACTACGAAGCCGAGTGAACCGATCACGAACGTTCGCCGGAGGAACAGACCGAGCGCCGCAAGGGCGGCCATCAGGCAGAAACGCAGCGAGGCCTGGTCCATCGCGAAGGTGAGCAGCACCAGCGGCAACGCGATGCCGACGGTGAGCGCGAGCAGGAACACGACTGCGGTGAGCACCGTCTGGCTCTGCTCCTCCATCGCGAAGCGCGTGACGACCCAGACCGCGAGGTGCGCCTCCGGGACGTGCAGCGTCATGCAGAGCACCAGCACCGCGACGCAGGCGATGACGACGCGCACCGTCGCAAGGCCACGTCCAGGGAAAGGCGCCAGCTCTTGGCGCAGGAAGTCGAGGAGCGCGATTCGCGCCGGAAAAACGCGGCTCAGCAGCGGTACGGCGGCGGTCGCCGCAGACGGCATGCTTCAGTCGCCGGCGGGCCGGGCGGGTCGATGCGAGAGCTCGCCTCTCTGTTGCAGCCTTGCCATCGTACGTTCACGCCGACTGTGCGAGTGCTTGTAACACGGCTTCCGGCCGGATTGGAGTGTGACGCACGCGCGCGCCGGTGGCCGCGAAGATCGCGTTCGCGATCGCGGGAGGAACAACGGTCGTCGCCGGCTCGCCCAGGCCGACCGGCGCCTCCGTGCTCGGAACGAGCTCGATCTCCATTTCCGGAACGTCCCCCATGCGCAGCACCGCGTAGGTATCGAGGTTCGTGTCCTTCGGCTGGCCGTTCACGAACTCGGTCCCCTCGCGCAACGCCATGCTCATCCCCCACAGCGCGGCGCCCTCGACCTGCGCCTGCGCGCCGTCCGGGTGGATGATCGTGCCGGCGTCGACGACGAGCGTCAGCTTCTCCACCGTGACGCGGCCGCTCGCGCGATCGACGCGGACGCGTGCCGCGCACGCGGTCCAAGTGGGCATCGCCCGCTCCTGGCCGAACGTCGTGGCGACGCCAATCCCTACGTCCTTAGGCAGCGTGGTCCTGCCCCATCCGATCTTCTCGGCCAGGCGCTCGAGCACGGCCGCCTGCCTGTGCGCTCCGCCGACGGCGCTCGGAGCCGAGCCGGCGTTGCGGCCCGCGCCATCGAGCATGCGAAGCCGGAACTGCACCGGATCGACACCGACTGCATGCGCCGCCTCGTCGATCGCGCTCTCGACGGCCCAGCTCGTCCAGCCCGCACCCACGGAGCGCAGCCAGCCGGGCAGGAACGTGCGCTCGGCGAGATCGTTGCGCAGTACACGGACCCGCTGCGCTCCGACGGAATACCAGTGATCGGCCCCGGAGCTCGCGAACGGATCGTACGGAACGCCGTTCACGCCCTTCGGCATGATCGCCGGGCTCTGGACGCCCGTTGGCCATCCGCTGGCGGCCTGGTGATTCATCGCGGTGACACGGCCGTCGTCGGACCAGGCGATGCGCACTACCTGCGTCGACGGGGAGCGCGGGCAGTCGAAGCGCATGTCGTCGGGCCGCGTGCACACCATCTTCACCGGCCTACCGAGCGCCTTCGCCGCGAGCGCGGCGCCTACGGCGTAGTCGCCGGTCAGCCGCCGGCCGAAGCCACCGCCCAGCAGATAGCTGCGCAGCACGATCGTGTCCTGGCCGCGTCGCAGCGCCTTGGCCAGCACGGGCAGGATCAGCGTCTGCCACTGATTGCCGGTGTGGATCTCGAAGACGCCGTCCTTCTCAAACGCCAGCGCATTGACCGGCTCGAGCGCGACGTGCATGACAGTGGCGGTCGTGTACGTGCGCTCGATCTTGTGCTTCGCCTCCGCGAGCGCCTGCTCGACGCCCGGATCATCGACCAGGAGCGAGCCTCCCGTCGGATCGGCGATCAGGTCCGCCGCGCGCTTCTGGACGTCCGCCTCGGCGACCTTCGCTGCGGGGCCCGGGGTCCATTCCACCTTCACGAGCTCGGCCGCCTTGCTGGCCGCGACGAAGCTCTCCGCGTACACCATCACCCAGCCCGGCACGGTTCCGGACGGGTCTTCCAGCGCGAGGCTCTTCAGGTAGCCGGGCACTCCCTGCGCCGCCGAGTCGTCGATCGAGACGACCATCGCGCCGTACCGCGTCGGCGGGACCTTGGGCCGCGCGTAGACCATGCCTTCCACGACGGCGTCGATGCCGTAACGGCCCGTGCCGTCGAGCTTCGACGGGACGTCGAGCGCCAGCGTGTCCCGTCCGATCAGGCGTCGTTCGCCCGGCGCCTTGAGCGGAATCGCTTGGAGCTCGTCGGAGGTGAACGTCCGCCGCAGCGTCCCGCGGGCGACGATGTCGCCGTAGGCGATCGATTTCCCGTCGGCCTGCACGACGCCGTTGCGGGCGGTGCACCTCTCGGCGGGAACGCCGAGCAGCCTCGCCCCTTCCTCGATCAACGCCATGCGGCCGGCGGCGCCCGCCCGACTGAGGACGGGGAAGCTCTGCCAGACGGACCAGCTGCCGCCTGTCATCATCTCGCCCCACTTCGGATCGGAGTCGACGGTGACGACCCGGACCTTGCTCCAGTCGGCCTCCAGCTCGTCAGCGAGGATCCGGGCGAGGGCCGTGCCGACGTGCTGGCCCATCTCGGCCCGGATGACGTTCACCGTGACTGTTCCCTGGGCATCGATGCCGTACCAGATCGTCGGTTCGAACGGCCCGGCAGGAGCGGGAGCGCCCGGCGTTGCGAGACCCGACCCTGCGTAGCCGAGCCAGACGGCGGCTCCAATGGTCGTGACCAGGAACTCGCGGCGCGACAGATCGGAGATCAACCGAAGCCCTCGGTCAGGCCGGCGGGTCACTCGCCTCTCCTCCTCGCATCCTCGCGGACGCGAGCTTGATGGCCTTACGGATCCGGGGGTACGTCATGCAGCGGCAGACGTTTCCGGCCATGACGGCATCGATGTCGCGGTCGGAGGGATCCGGGTAGTCCTTCAGCAGCGTGGCCGCCTGCATGATCTGCCCCGGCTGACAGTAACCACACTGCGGGACCTGCAGCTCGAGCCAGGCCTCCTGCAGCGGATGCCTGCCCTCCGGATGGAGCCCCTCGATCGTGGTCACGTTCGCGCCCGCGACCGCGACGAGCGGAGTGATGCACGAGCGGGTGGCGCGTCCCTCGACGTGCACGGTGCAGGCGCCGCAGAAGCCGATCCCGCAGCCGAACTTCGTCCCGGTGAGGCGCAGCTCGTCGCGGATCACCCAGAGCAGGGGCGCGTCGGCGGGGCTCTGGACCGAGACGGTGCGGCCGTTGAGAGTGAACTTCGTCATGTTTGCGCCGCTCCCGTAATCAGTGCGCCGCCGCCACGTCGCGACGGATGGCGGCGACCTTCGCCTCCAGATCGCTCCACGGTGGCAAGTCCGTACGGGTGCGGCGCACATAGGCCGCCAGCCGCGCGATCTCCCGGTCGCCGAGGGACGCGTACGCAGGCATCACCAGGCCGGGAGCGCCGTCGTTCGCGCCGATCCCCCTCAGCACGACCTGGATGAAGTTGGTCGGCTCGGAGAGCGTGAGCGCGCTGTTGAGCGCGAGCTCCGGCCGGGCCGCGAGGGGAGCCGGCCCCGCATTGAAGTGGCAGCTCATGCACGCGCCTGCGTACAGGTCCGCATCGGGATCGTATTGCTGGACGATCCCCAAGGAAGACGTCGCCATCGCGCGCTGCGTCGCGGCTTCCACGCCGGCTGTGCGGGCGCTCGCGTTCGCCATCTCGCTGAAGTAGAGGGAGAGGGCGGCAACGTCGGAGTCCGGCACGATCGGGAGCGCCAGCCCGTCCCGGATCACCGGCGTCATGGTCGCGCCGATCGCCCCGTGCAACGGCGTGACGCCAGTGCGCAGGTAGGTGAACAGCTCCTCCTCCGACCACGGAACCACAGCTGGATTGCGATCGTTCAGAGCGGGCGCGATCCAGCCGTCGATGAGTGCCCCGTCGTACGCGTGCCCGCGGCGCGCGCCGCCGAGTGCGTTGCGCGGCGAGTGACAGCCCGAGCAGTCGCCGACGGCCTCGGCCAGATACGCCCCGCGATTCCATTCCACGCTCTTCGCGGGATCAGGCTCGAATCGGCCGCTACGGAAGAACAGGAGCTTCCAGCCCGCCTGGAGGGCGCTGACGTCCAGCGGGAACGGAAGCTCGTTCTTGCGCCCGGTCCCGCGGACGGGCGGCTGCGTCATGAGATAGGCGTACAACGCCTCGAGGTCGTCGTCCGCGAGCTTCGTGTAGGCCCAGTAGGGAAACGCCGGAAACAGGTGGGAACCACCGCGCGAGACACCCTCGCGCATCGCTCGCTCGAAGGCCTCCAGCGACCAATCCCCGATGCCGGTCTCCGGGTCGGGGGTGATGTTGGTTCCGTAGATGACGCCGAACGGCGTCTGCACGCCATATCCGCCTGCGAACCGCTCGCCTCCGGGCCGGGTGTGACACGACCCGCAGTGCGCCTGGGCCGCGAGGACCTCTCCTCGGGCGATCGACTCCGTAGAGAAACTGCTCCGCGGCGGGGGCTCGATGGGGGCGATCGCCGGACGCCAGGCCAAGAGGAAGAAACCCGCCGTTCCCAGCAGAGCCACGGTGGCGATCGCGATCGCGATGCGGCTCTTCATCGCTTCCGACTCTCGGACGCTCGGGAGGAGGTGGCGGCGAGGGACTCGTTCGGACGAACCCGCGACCCGCGCTCGCCCGCGAGATACGTCCACACCCACTGGACGGTCGCCCTCGCGCGCGACCCACACTGGATCGACCCGCGGAGCGCCGTCCTGCCGAACGCCATGTACGCGGCGACCCAGCCGAAAAGTCTTCTTCGGTTCATCCTGGCCCGGAGAGCCACGACAGGATTGCTCGGCCTTCCCTGTCGGGCGCTAGGGTCGGGTCGGGACGTCCCCTGATCCGCCGCGGAGAACCCGACCCGCATCGCGGCGCCCACAAGTCGGACATCGCGCCGTCCGTTGCGTTGCCGGGCACGCTCGCGAAGCGCGGCAGCGTCGTCGCGCCTGAAGTTCAGGACCGTCCCCATGGCCGACGCGTTGAGCAATTGGCGTGCCTGATCCGGCGCGCGCAGCATCATCGGTCTGGGCTCGCGGCTGTACCCGCTGACGACCGATCGACTCCGCCGCCCGGATTTCGGCAGCGGCGCCTGCTGTTGCTCCGCCGCGGCCGACTCGGTCAGCGGATCGAGTGGTTCTGCTCGTGCAGGAAGAGTACGGTCAGGCTCCGCGCGCCCTGCGCGCCGTGGATGATCACGCCCTCGATGTCGCCGGTCGCCGACGGCCCCGCCATGAATACGCCGTAGGGGCTGGCCGCCGCGTCGAGACGCGCATAGGCGTCGTGCAAGGTCGCGACGATGGCGCCCGGATCGAGCAGCACGACGAGGTGCTGTGACAGAACGCCGAGCGCGTTCATGACGAGGTCCTCCTGGGTCAGCCAGACGGCGCCCGCCTCCGCGACGCCGAGCCGGCTGCGGACGACGCCAACGTCGACGTCGCGGAGCTCGTGCGGGTCCTGGAGCTGCTCGACCCGACACGTGCCTGGAACTTCGGGCACCGCCGAGCAGACGACCTTCGCGTCGGCAAAGAGCTCGGCGATCCTCGTCCGCGCGGCCGCGGCGTCGGCCGCGGCGAAGCTCCTTCCGCCCATCGCTTCGAGCTCGGTCCGGAAGCGAGGCAGCAACGGCTCCTCCTGCGTCCTGCTCGCGGGCAGCGGAGGCAGCGCGACGGCGGGACGCGGGACGTTGCGCCGGACGGCGTCGAGGATCACTTCGCGTGCGGTCTTCACCGGTCTTCCTTCGCCCGGTGCTCTAGATACCACTGGCGGAACGTCGTACGCGGTACGTCGGGTAACTCGCGATGCCTCCCCCACGGGTTCAGCGGGTTGTAGAGCGCGAAGCGCGGCAGCCCGGCCAACGCCGTCTCGGCGGCGGACTCGGCGGCGCGAAACGCAGCCGGATGGGCGAGCGTCGCACCGAGCGCGCTCATGCCGACCCGCTTGCTGAGCCGGAGCATGCCCCGAGCGGCGACGACGCGCCGCCACTTGTAGATCTGATCCGAGACGTCGATCTTGACGGGGCAGACCTGGGTGCACGAGCCGCAGAGCGAGGAATGGAACGGCAGCTCGCGGTACTTCTCGAGGTCGAAGCCAGGGTCGAGGATCACGCCGATCGGGCCCGAGTAAGTCGCGCCGTAACTGAGTCCGCCACCACGCCGGTATACCGGGCACGTGTTCATGCATGCCCCGCAGCGGATGCACTTCAGAGCGTGCCAGAAGTCGGGCGACCCGAGCCGCTCGCTCCGCGTGTTGTCGACCAGCACGACGTGGAGCTCCCCGCCCCGGCGCGGGCCGTGGAAGTGCGACGTGTACTGCGTCATGGGCGAGCCAAGCGCGCTCCGGGACAGCATTCGGACGAAGACGCCGAGGTCGCGCGCGCGTGGGATCAGCTTCTCGATTCCGATGCTCGCGATGTGCAGCGGCGGCACGCTGGCCCCGATGTCGGCGTTGCCTTCGTTGGTGCAAACGACGAAGCCCCCCGTCTCCGCCACGGCGAAGTTCGCGCCGGTCATCGCAGCGTCCGCGGCGAGGAAGCGCGGACGGGCGTTGGCGCGCATAGCTTCGGTGAGATAGTGCGGCTCGGCGTTCTTCGGATCCGAGCCGATCTCGCGCGCGAACAGCTCCGCGATGTCGGTCCGAAGCTTGTGAATGGCGGGGACGACGATGTGACTGGGCGGCTCGTGCGAAAGCTGCTGGATGCGCTCACCGAGGTCGGACTCGGTGACGGTGATCCCGCGCTTCTCGAGGTATGGCGTCATGCCGCACTCCTCCTGCAGCATCGACTTGCTCTTGATGAGCGATCTGACCGAGTGAGTCCGCAGGACGTCGTAGACGATCGCGTTGTGCTCGCCGGTGTCGCGCGCCCAGTGAACGTGCGTGCCGAGCTTCTTCGCGTTCTCCTCGAACTGCTCGAGGTAGTGGTCGAGATTCGTGAGAGTGTGCTCTTTGATCTGCGAGGCCAGCTCACGCAGCCCCTCCCACTCCGGAACGCCAGCCACAGCCTGGTCGCGATGCTGGCGCATTCCCCAGACGAGCCGGTCGTGGGTGGATTCGTGCTCCTCGAGTGCGATGAAGCGCTCGGCACGCCGCTCGGGAGCGACCGCGCGCGTCATCGCGCCGCGCCGTTCAGAATCTGGGCGATGTGGATCGCCTTCAAGGGGAGACCGAGGCGATCGATCACGCCCTTCATGTGGAGCAGACACGACATGTCGGCCGACGCGATGTACTCCGCGCCATGACGGTGAAAATCTCGGACGCGGTCCCAGCCCATCTTCGCGGACACGGCCTCGTCTGTGACACAGAAGCTGCCGCCGAACCCGCAGCACTCGTCGAGGCGGTCGATCTCGACCAGCTCGAGCCCGTGCACCTTCCCGAGGAGGTTGCGAGTCTTCGAGAACAAGGGGTCGTTGACCCGCTCGGACGGGCGCTCGTGCCCGAGTCCGCGGGCTGCGGAGCAGCTGTTGTGGAGACCCACCTTGTGCGGGAACCTCGCCCACGGAAACGCTTCGATCCGGAGGTCGTCGTACAGGAACTCGACGAGCTCCCGAGTCGAGGCGCGGACCTTCAGTGCCGCCGGCGTCTGCTCGGTCGCGTCGAGGTTCTGCCGGACGTGGTGCACGCAGCTCCCGGAGGGCCCCACGACCACCTCGAAGTCCTGGAAGCAGCGGACGAAGTGGGCCTCGGTGGCCGCGGCGTCGTCCTGGCAGCCGCTGTTCGCCATCGGCTGCCCGCAGCAGGTCTGATCGAGCGGGTACTCGACCGAGCAGCCGAGCCGCTCGAGCAGCTCGAGGGTCGCGACGCCCACTTCCGGGAAGAACGCGTCGACGTAGCACGGAATGAAGAGCCCGACCTTCATGGGAAGCCACGTTTGCATCGGGCATGCCCGGCTCAGCAGTCCCGGAGAGTGACGCGGAGCGGTCTTTTCGCGCGTGCCGCGAGCCGCGATATCGTCGGCATGCCGAAATCTCGCCAGTCGCTAGGGCTGCGCCAGGTCTCCCGTGCTGACTGCGAAGGCGGCTGTGCGCGTCCACGCTTCCGAACGCGACGCTTGCTCCAGCGCTCGCGCGCGCGCCAGGTTGCGCACGGCTTCACGAACGTCGGGCAACGTCGCGAGGCCGTGGTTGTAGGACTCGAGTGTGGCGGACCACGTTTTCTCCGACGCCGTGAGGAGCGCAGCCGCGGCGCGCTGCTTCACCAGCGCCACCGCGGCGTCGTTGTACGCCGTCCAGACCTGACGGACCGCCTTCTCCTTGGCGTGCTCGAGAACGTCCTCGGCCTCCTTCTGCTGCGAACGGGCGAGCTCGAGCTTGTTCCGGCGCTCGAAGCCCGAGAAGAGATCCCATTCGAGGCGGAACCCGACGGCGTACTGCGACTCACTCACGTGCTCGAACGACCCGCGCTCCACCCGGAGCGCGCCGTAGTTCTCGCCGAGGTCGCCTTTCACGACGAGCTTGGGCCAGAAGTCCGCGCGAGCCTGCCGCACGGCGGCTTCCCGTGCCTGAACCCTGGCGAGGAGCGCGACCAGGTCGGGTCGCTGCCCCAGCGCGCGGTCGATCGCATGGTCGACCGACTCCGCGAGCTCGGGCGGCAGCGGCTCCGCAGAGACGTCAGCGATTTCGATCGGCTCGTACGGCGAGACTCCGACGCTCTCGAGTAGGGCCATGCGCGCGTCCTGCTCGGCAGCAAGCGCGTCCTGCAGGTCGTAGGTCGCCCGCGCGGCCTCTTCGTCGACTTGCAGGACCTCCGGACGCGTGGCCAGCCCGCGCGTCAGGCGGGCGCTCACCGAGTCGACGAGCGTGCGCGCGGCGTCGAGCGCCGCGCGGTCGGCGTTCACCTTGCCGCGCGCGGCGGTCCACGTGTAGAAATCGCGCGTGACGTTGAACACGACTTCCTGGTGCTTCGCGTTGAAGCCGGCGTTCGCCTCCGCGATCAGAGCCTGGGCCGCGTCGACCACCGCTGCGCGCCGGCCGAAGTCGAGCATGAGCCACTCCAAGCTCAGGGCGGGAACGATGAAGTGCGTATCGGCGCGGAACACGCCGCCCGGAACGACCGTCTGGGGGATCGGCAGCGGCACCGATGCGATCGCCGCCGTCGCGGCCGCTACGAGTCGCGGATAGTAGAGACCCTCGGCGATGCCGGCGGCGAAGGCGGCCTGGCGCGCGCGCTCCCAGGCGACGCGCGTCTCGGGATTCGTGCGCTCGGCGACGTCGATGAGCTCCGCCAGCGTGTAGCTCCTTCCAGGCTCGCGGTCGGCTCGGGGCGCGTTCGCTGCGGGCTCGGTACCCCGAAGTCCGGCGGAAACGCGCGCGAGGTCCGGGCCCGTCCACGCGTGATCGGCCGACGGGGGCGCCCGGGTCAGCGGCTCGTACGCGCCGCAGCCCGCGATCGACAGCGACGCAAACAGTGCGAGCCGCAGAGTGTTCGGCCGGAAATCCGCTAGCATGACCGCCTCAGCCTGCAGCGCCGCCGGGCTCTTCGCGGCGCGCGCCGCGAATGATCGCGACGGCCGAGGCGCCGACGCGGAAGAGGTGTGACGGCTCCGGGTTCTCGATGCGGATCCGCACCGGGAATCGCTGCGCGATGTGCACCCAGTTGAGCTCGCGCCGGATCTGCGGCACACCGGGAGCGATGGGCTGATCCTCCGGGTTCACCGCCCAGCCGATGCCCTGCACGGTGCCGCGGAAGCGGGTCCCCGGATGCGTCAGCAGGTACACCTCGGCTTCCATCCCGGGCTCGATGTGGCGGAGCTCGGTCTCGCGATAGTTCGCCATGACATACCAGTTCCGCCGATCGACGAGCGAGAACACCGGAACCGGTCCGGGCGCAACGAACGCACCGATCGCGGTGTGAAGGTTGACGACCAGCGCGTCGAACTGAGCGCGCACGTGGCAGAAGTCGAGGTCGAGCTCCGCTTTGCCAAGCGCCGCACGCGCCGCCTCCCGTTTGGCGAGCAACGCGTTGAGATCCCCAACGTCCTGCTCAGCCTGATCCTGCCTGCGGAGTGCCTCGACGAGCCCGGCCTCCGCGGTGAGCTTCGCGGTGCGCGCCTGGTCGATCTTGTCGGGCGTCACGTACTCTTGCGACAGCAACGGCTCGAGTCGGTTCAGGCTGTCCGTGGCGTTCTTCACCTGCGCCTGCATCCGCTGCACGGCCGCCTTCGCCCCCGCCACCGCGAAGCGCTGCCCGTCGATGTGCCGCTGCGTGACCTCGATCTCGCCGTCGAGCGCTGCCAGATCGGCGCGCGCGCGCTGCACGGCGAACTCGTACGGACGCGGGTCGATCACGAAGAGGAGGTCGCCCTGCTTCACGTCCTGGTTGTCGACGACGTGTAGCTCCGTGATCGTGCCGCTCACCTGCGGAACCACACCGATGATGTCCGCCATCACGATCGCATCGTCGGTCTCGGGGTACTGGACGACGCGCCAGGCGACGACGAGTCCCAGGATGAAGGCTCCTGCGACGATGGCGAAGCCGGCGAGTCGTCCCAGTGCGCGCCGGTCGCTCATCTCAGTGACCGAACAACACGAGCCACGTGGCAAAGATCAACAAGAAGCCAAGGCACGGGTACACCAGGGCGGTCGGCTGGAGGTACGGCGCGATCCCCGCCGCGACGAACAGCTGCCGGACCACGACGGTCAGCACGATCCCGGTGACAATGCAGATCAGCCATGCCGGAAAGAACGAGCCCAGGATGTTCACGGACGGCGCCAGCTGGCACCCGGACGTAAGGAGTACCGATGCGACGGCTGCGCGCGGCCATTCACTCGCCATGATGCCCCGAACCCAGCGCAGTCACCGGGCTCCCGGGCTCGGCCCGCGAGGAGGGATGACCAGCTGTGAGCCTCGCTGCCCAGTCATCGCGGCCCACGCCCACTGGAGAAACACCCCGACCCGGAGATTCGATTGCGCCAGGAACTCGATGTGGACGGCGGCCCAGGCGAGCCATGCGATGAACCCGCTGATGCGGAGCCGGTGACTCTGCAGCACCGCGAAGCCCGGACCAATCACCGCCAGGTTGCCCTTGTCGAAGTAGCGAAACGCGCTCGAGGTCGGCTTGCCGCGGACCCGCCGGTGGATCGTGCGGGCGACGTGGCGGCCCTGCTGCATCGCCACCTGTGCGACACCGGGCAGCGGTCTGCCGTCCTGGTCGAGCGAGGCCGTGTCTCCGATCACGAAGATCTCCGCGTGACCCGGAACTGAAAGATCGTTCTGCACGCGCACGCGCCCCGCGCGATCCGTGCCGGCGCCCAGCCACTTACCCGCAGCCGACGGAGTGACTCCTGCGGTCCAGATGACGGTTCGGCTCCCGATCCGCTCGCCGCCCACCACTACGCCTTCGGCGTCGATCCGATCCACACCCTGTCCGAGACGCACCTCCACGCCGAGCCGCTCGAGCCGGCGGCGCGCGGCACCGGAGAGGTCCTCCGAGAACGTTCCCAACACTCGCTTCCCCATGTCGACGAGCACGATTCGCGCGGAACGCGGATCGATCCTCCGAAACTGCAAGCGCAGTGTGGTTCGCACCAGGCCTGCGATCGCACCCGCCATCTCCACGCCAGTCGCGCCCGCGCCGACGAGCACGAAGGTCAAGAGCTCCGGATGGCGGCTCGGGTCTTCCTCGGCTTCGGCCTGCTCGAACGCTTGGAGAATTTTGTTCCGGATCGCGACCGCCCCCGCGAGGTCCTTCAATCCCGGAGCGAACGGCTCGAATTCGTCGTGTCCGAAGTAGCTGTGTCGCCCGCCCGTCGCTACGACGAGCTGGTCGTACTGGATCGGGACGCGAGTCCGGTCCGCAAAATCGACGAACACGCAGCGCCGCGCCGTGTCGACGTCCGTCACCTCACCCATGAGCACCGTGGCGTTCCTCTGGCGTCGGAGCATCGCCCGAAGCGGGGATCCGATCTGTCCGGGAGTGAGCATCGAGGTCGCCACTTGATAGAGCAGCGGCTGGAACAGGTGATGATTCGCGCGATCGATCAGGGTCACGCGTACGGGTGCACGACGCAGCGCTCTGGCCGCCGCCAATCCACCGAAGCCTCCACCGACGACGACGACGTGAGTCGGCGGCTCTGCGTGCGCGCGTTTCGCTTCGTTTGCCATGGCGTATCCCTTCCCTCGTTTGCTAGTCGCGCGGGATGGCGCCACTCGCGTGAAGACTCTCGATCTGCGCGGCGTTGAAACCCAGCTCCTCGAGAACCCGCTGATTGTGCTCTCCAAGTGTCGGGGCGCGCCTGGCTCGCACTTTGGCGACGCCGTGGACTTGGATCGGACTGCTGATCGTTGAGGTCAGCTTGCCGCCGGCGCCTTCGAGCGGCACGACGATCTCATTCGACCGCAGCTGGGGATCGTCGATCACCTCTTTCGGACCGCGCACTGCCCCGAACGTGACGTGGACGCCCCTGAAGACCTCGTTCCACTGCTTCATGGGCTGCGCAGCAAAGACTTCGTCGAGAATCGCGGTCAGCTCCCGCATGTTCGCCATGAGCTTGGCCGACTCGGAGAATCGCGGATCCGTCAGCAAATCGGCCCTGCCGATCGCCTTCGCCACCGCGGCCAACTTGTCCGGCGTGACGATCAGAACGAACCAGACATCGTCGGCGGTCCGGTACACGTTCAGCGCCGCATTGGCGGGATTCTTGCGATCGTGCAGCCCGTAAAACTTTGCCTCGCACAGCGCGGCCTGGATCGACACACTGGCGGACCAAACCCCCTCGGCCAAGAGCGAGGTCGTGACATACGCCCCCTTGCCCGTGCGCTCGCGGCGATAGAGCGCTGTGACGATCGCGGAATAGAGTCCAACCGCGGTCGCATTGTCGCCGCTGCCCGCCACCGGCCAGGTCGGCGACTCACCCGCGTCGCGCGTCATCGACAGGAGCCCGCTGCGCGCCCAGTAGGAGGTGATGTCGAAGCCTGGGAGATCGGCATCGGGGCCCTTCTCACCGAAGCCGGTGAGGTCCGCATAGATCAAGCGCGGGTTCCATTGCACCACGTCGTCGTATTCGAGCTTCAATCTCTTTCGTGCCGGATGCGGCGTGTTGACGATCAACACGTCGGCCCAGCGGACGAGTCTTTCGAGCACGGGCTCCGCTGCCGGGGATTTCAGGTCGAGCGCCAGGCCGCGCTTATTGCGGTTGGCGAGGTGCCAGGGATAGGCGTCCTCGGCGCGCGGCTGCGGCGGAATCTGGTGACCATGCCTCCAAGGATCCCCGGTAGGCGGCTCCACCTTGATCACGTCGGCGCCGAAATCCGAGAGGATCACGGCGGCGCTGGGACCTGCAATGAAGCTCGCCAGGTCGACCACTTTGAGGCCAGAGAACACGGAATCAGTCGTCGCGTCTGACATCTCAATCGCCTCCAGGCTCTTCATCGCCCTTCAAACTTGGGAGCACGCTTCTCGAGGAACGCCGACGTTCCCTCCTGCTTGTCGTGCGTCGCCGCGCACAGCGCGAAGAAGGACGACTCGAGCACCAGACCCTCGGTCTGGCTCCCTTCGAGTCCCCTGTTCACTGCCTCGATCGCGAACCGGATCCCGAGCGGCGCGTTGGCGGTGATCTTCTCGAGAATCGCCTCGGCATGGGCCAAGAGCTCGCCGGCCGGGACCACCTCGTCGACCAGCCCGATGCGGTACGCCTCCGGCGCCCCGATCGGGTCGGCGGAGAGGATCAGCCGCAACGCCGCGCCTTTTCCGACGAGACGCGGCATGCGTTGAGTGCCGCCGAAGCCCGGAATCACGCCGAGCCTCACCTCCGGCTGACCGAAGCGAGCGTGCTCCGCCGCGACCCGGATCGTGCAGGCCATCGCGGTCTCGCAGCCGCCGCCGAGCGCAAAGCCATTGATCGCGGCGACGACGGGCTTCCCCAGATTCTCGATCAGGTCGAGGACGCCCTGTCCGTTCCGAGTCAGCTCGGCCGCCGTCACGGCGTCGGCACCGGCGATTTCGCGGATGTCGGCTCCCGCGATGAAGGCCTTGTCGCCAGCTCCCGTCAGGATCGCGCCGCGCACGGCAGCGTCGTCGCGCGCGTCTTCGAACGCCTCCCGGAGCTCCGCGAGCGTCTTGCGATCGAGCGCGTTCAGCACCTTGGGGCGGTTCACCGTGACGTACGCGACGCCAGCCCGCTTCTCGTAGAGCACGTTCTCCATGCCGCGCTCCCTACACGAACGCGCTGAAGCCGGAGACGGCGCGTCCGACGATCAGCGTGTTCATCTCGCGCGTGCCCTCGTACGAGTAGATCGCTTCGGAGTCGGCGACGAAGCGCCCGACTTGGTGGTCGAGGGTGATGCCGTTGGCCCCGAGGATCTCGCGCGCGAAGGCGACGCTCTCGCGCATCCGGACCGTGCAGAACGCCTTGGCCAGTGATGCGTGCTCATCCTTCAAGTGACCCTCGTCCTGCATCTTCGAGAGCCGCACCATCATGCACAGCGACGCTGTGATGTTTCCAAGCATCTTGACGAGCAGATCCTGGACGAGCTGGAACGACGCGATCGGCTTGCCGAACTGCTCCCGTTTCTGCGCATAGCGGAGCGCGTGCTCGTACGCTCCCATCATGCAGCCCACCGCCTCCCAGCCAACGAACGCGCGCGTCATCCGCAGCACGCGCGCGGTGTCGCGGAACGAGGTGTCGATCTGCAGGCGTTGGGCTTCGGGTACCCGGCAGTTCTCGAGCGTGATCAGAGCGTTCTGGACCACTCTCAGCGCCATCTTGTGCAGAATCTTCTCCGCCTTGAACCCGGGCGTCTTGTTCTCGACGATGAAACCCTTCACCTGCTGGTCCGCGAGATCGCGGGCCCAGATGATCGTCAGGTCTCCCCAAGTGGCGTTGCCGATCCACTTCTTCTGCCCGTTGAGCACCCAGGTGTCTCCCTCGCGCTTGGCGGTGGTGGTGAGCCCGCGCGACGAGCCCGAGCCCACGTCCGGCTCGGTGAGACCGAACGAACCGACCTTCTCGAGGCGCGCCATCGGCGGAAGCCAGGTCTGCTTCTGCTCCTCGGAGCCGCACAGGAAGATCGATCCCATCGCGAGCCCGCTGTGCACGCCGAAGAACGTCGCCAGCGAGCAGTCGACGCGCGCGATCTCCATCGCGATGAAGCCCGCGAAGAGAGTGCTGCCTCCCGCGCAGCCGTAACCTTCGTAACCGGCGCCGGCGATTCCGAGATCCCGGACCCCGGGCACGAGGTCGAACGGGAACGCGTCGGCTTCCCAGTACTGGTTGATGATCGGCGCGACCTTCCCCTCCATGAACTGCCGCACCTGCACGAGCTTCTTCTGCTCCGGTGGGCTGAGGATCTCCTTCACCCGGTAGAAATCCGCGTCGGGAGTCGGCAGCGGTTTCGTGGCGCTCGTCGTCATTGCGGTTCTCCTTCAGTTCTTTGCGCGCAGCCGGAGGAGGCCGATCAAGCACTCGTTCTCTTCCTGCGCGAGTTGTTCTACGGAACGCCCAGCAGCCTCCTGCAGGACGCCTTCGCTGATCGTGCGTTTGAGCTCTGGAGTGACCGCGGGGCTGCCGAGTGACTTCATCATCCCCTCGAGCGGTCCCATCAGGTGCTCCATGAAGTGTCGAATCCCGCCCGCGCCGCCGCCCACGTGCCACTGCAGACTCGGGCCCATGACTCCCCAGCGCAGGCCTGGCCCCCAGCTCACCGCGGTGTCTGCGTCGGCGACGCTCAGCACGCCCTGCTGGATCAAGTACATGATCTCGCGGTAGAGAGCGGCCTGGAGCCGGTTCCCGACGTGTCCCGGGAGCTCCTTGTGCAGCAGGATCGGCTTCTTCCCGATCGACGCATAGAAGGACATCGCCTGGGCGATCGCTTCGGGGGACGTTTTCGCTCCGCCCACCACCTCGACCAGCGGAATGATGTGCGGCGGATTGAACGGATGTCCGATGAGGCAGCGCTCTGGTCGCTTGCACTTGGCCTGCATCACGCTCGGTGTGATTCCCGACGAGCTCGATGCGATCAGCGAGTCGGGCGGCGCGGCGTCGTCCATGTCGGCGAACAGCTTCTGCTTGAAGTCCGGTCGCTCGGGACCGTTCTCCTGCACAAAGTCCACCCCCGACAGCGCATCCTTGAGGCTCGCCGTGAAGCTCAGGCGCTCGCGCTTCGCGCCCGGCGACAGGCCGATCGCCTCGAGCTGCGGCCAGGCTTCATCGACGTACTTGCGGAGATTCGCTTCCGCGTTGGGTGCGGGATCGGTCGCGACGACCTCGAGTCCGCGCGCGAGATACTGGGCGGCCCAGCTCGCGCCGATCACGCCGGTGCCGACGATCGCGACTCGGTGAATGGGTTTCGTGTACGCCATGATTCGTCTCCTTTTCAGCCCAGCTCGGCGTACGCGACGCCGGTGAGGTTTCCCTGGCCATAGAGCAGGGTTCGCGACTCCGATCCGTCGAGACGGGCGGAGTAAATCGAGCCCCCAAAGTCGGTCACGAACATGCGATCGCCCTCGAGGTCCAACGCGAGACCGATCCCCTCCATCAGGTGGGTCAGCAGGATCTCGGGCGCCCGGTCTCGGTCCGGCTTCGCGTCGAGCGGGGCGCGGTTCACCGTGTTGCCGCGCGGAGGATCCCCGCGGTCCGTCCAGTAGAGGATCCGACGGCGGAGATCGAGCTCGAGATCGATCGGCTCGGGGAGCCGGTCGAACAGCACTTCGACGTCACTGCGCTTGTCCGCGCTCTCGCCCTTCGGGATCTCGAGGCTCGCGCGGCAAATGCGGCCGAGCTCTCCATTGTCCGGGCCTTTCTGGGTCCAGTAGAGCTGCCCGCGCGCGGCGTCGACCGTGATGCCGACACACCACTTGGTCGGGTCGGGACCCGGGCGCGCGTCGCCTTGGGACGTGTCCACGAGGGTCTCGATCTGCGAGCCGTCGAGGTTCACGCGCATCACGCGCATCCCTTCGCGGTCGCACCAGTAGAGCTTGCCACTCGCCCGCTCGAGATGGATCTGCTTCGGCGTGAACGTGCCGCCTGGCGCAACGATCGTCACGTGGTTCTGCCCGTCGAGGTCGGCGCGCTCGATCGAGCCGTCGTTCCGCTTCAGCTGGCCCATCTCGGTCCAGTAGACGTGGCCAGCCCGCGCATCGACGGCAACGCCATCGGGGAGACGGCAGCCGGTCGCGATGACCTTGCAGTCGGAGCCGTCCGGAGCGAGCGAAAGCACCTTGCCGCCGCTCAGATCGAGAAGGAACAAGCGACCCTTTTGCGTAGCTGCCATCGCGGGCTCCTCAGCTGTTCGGCGAACGCTAGAGCAACCCGCGTGCCTGCCCGCGAAGCGCAGGGCAAGTTCGATTGCCGCGCTCCAGAGGGGGCCTGACGAAATGAAATCAGTTCTGCCGAAACCTCGGCAGACTACGCGTCAGGCGATAGCGTGAACGAAAAGGTGGCGCCGGGACCATCGTTCGGCGTCGCGACGAGCCGTCCGCCGTGGCTCTCGACGATGGAACGGCTGATGGAGAGACCCATTCCCATGCCGCCGGGCTTGGTGGAGTAGAAGGCGTCGAAGAGCCGGTCCGTACTTTCGGCGTCGAAGCCCCGGCCGGTGTCGCGTACGGTGACGCGCACCGGATCGCGCTCGCCGTTTCGCGTCGCGATGGACAGCTCTCGGGGTCTGTCTTCCACTCCGCTCATGGCTTCGACGCCGTTCATGACGAGGTTCAGTACGACCTGCTGCAGTTGAACGCGATCGCCGAGCACGCGCTGGAGGTCGTTCGCCAGGTCCATGCGCAGGACGACCCGGTTCGTGCGGATCTCCTGCTGCGCGAGCGCGACGACCTCGCGGATGGCGTCGTTCAGGTCGAGCGGTGCCCTCTCTGCGTCCGTCTTCCGGACGAAGCTACGGATTCGCGCGATCACCTCGGTCGCGCGTTTGGCGTCGTTGACGATACGTTGGGCGGTCTCCTCGACCTCTTCGAGGTTGGGCGGATCGCGCGTCAGCCAACGCAGGGAAGCGTTGGCGTTGGTCGCGATGGCCGCGAGCGGCTGGTTCACCTCGTGGGCGATCGAGGCGGCCATCTCGCCCATCGTCAGCGCGCGTCCGACATGGGCGAGCTCCGCCTGCGTCCTGCTCAAGGCCTCCTCGGCTCGTTTGCGCTCGCTGATGTCGTTGCTCGTCACCAGGGTCGCGACCGGCCGCCCGAGCTCGTCCTGCTGCAGCGACCAGCGGCTGGCCACGGTGAGCCGCTGCCCTTCTCGCGTCGTATGGATCAGCTCCCCTTCCCACCGCCCCGTGCGGAGCAGGATGGATGTGATCTCCTCGAGCGGCTCGGGGAAAGCTGTCTTCATGAGCGAGTGACTGACTTGGCCGATCGCCTCCTCGCGCTTCCAGCCGTAGCGCTCCTCGGCGCCGCGGTTCCAGTACGTGATCACCCCGTCCATGTCGCGGACGTACACCGAATCGTGCGTGAGGTCCAGAAGACGCACGCGCTCGCTCAGCGCCAGCTCGACCTGCTTCCGGTCTTCGATGTCAGTGCTGACTCCATACCACCGGAGGATCTTTCCGCTGTCGTCGCGCAGCGGCAAAGCCCGGAGCAGCGCCCAGCGATACTGTCCGTCGGCGCGCTGCAGGCGCACCTCGTGATCGAAGGGATTCCCGGTCGCAAACGCCGTGGTCCGGGCCTCCAACAGTCGAGGAAGATCCTCCGGATGAACTTGGATGTAGCGGCTCGCCTCTTCCTGTGAGATACCCAGGTCGTCGAGCCAGCGCCGATTCAAGAATTCGAGCGTACCGTCAGGCAGACTGCTCCAGATTGGCGCCGGAATCGTATCGATCATGAGCTGGAGCTGCTTCTTCGACGCGCGGAGCTCATCGAGGGACCGGCGGACTCTGGACATCAGACCGCTGACGACCATCCCGGTCCCGAGCAGGGCGCTGACTGCCACCACGTCCTGCGGCAGGTCCATCGAAAACCGGAACAGCGGCGGAGTGAAGAAGTAGTCCAGGCACAGGGTGGCGATCACCGAGAGCAGGATCGACGGAACGAAGCTGCCCGTGAGGGACGCGACGACGACAACCATCAGATAGAGGGCTGTCGCGATTGCAGGGCCAGCATCGAGCGCGAGGCACACGGCCGTCACGACCGCCAGGGCGAACCCGCCGAGAGCCAACTGCCCGGCAGCTCGCCAAAACTCTGCAGCCCGTTCACGATTCATCGATGGCCTCTTGCGGGCGCCAGCCTGCGCGCTGAATGCTCCGTCCACGTCGCTGCTCGGCGGGCGCGGCCCGGCGCCGCTGGAGCTGAGGCTTCGCCACTCGTGACGATCCATCGGCATGATATCCGCGAACCGGCCCTCTGTGCGTAGCGCGGGGGCTGCGCCCCGGGCACGCGGATTGCGAAGGCGTGGCTGTTGAAGAAGGAGAGGCCTGGTGACCGACCTGCTCGCCGCGCCGATCGAGATGACCCTCTCACTGGCCGACTGGGGCTGGCGCCGGCGCAGTGACACGCTCCGCCTCGCGACGTATCGGACGGGACAGCGCAGCTCACAGTTGATCCTGGGCCGGTAAAACATGGCGACCATGTCCGATCCCGCGTTCTGGAGTCGAATCCAGTTCGCCTTCACGGTGACCTATCACTACCTTTTCCCCCAGCTCACGATGGGGCTCGCGTGGTTCCTGGTCTACTGGAAGTGGCGCGCGCTGCGGACTGGCGACCCGGAGTACGCTCGGGCCGTCCGGTTCTGGGCGAGGATCTTCGGGCTCAACTTCGCGGTGGGCGTCGTCACCGGCATCCCCATGGAGTTCCAGTTCGGCACGAACTGGGCCGGTTTCTCCCGCCATGCGGGTGGCGTGATCGGCCAGACACTCGCGATGGAGGGCATGTTCGCGTTCTTTCTCGAGAGCGCGTTCGTGGGCGCGTTGATCTATGGCGAGAAGCGACTGGGCTCTCGAGCTCACTTCGTCGCCGCGGTCGGAGTCGCGGTGGGAAGCTGGCTCTCCGCCTACTTCATCCTCGTCACGAACGCGTTCATGCAGCACCCCGCGGGATACCGCGTCGAAGCCGATGGCTCGCTCGGCATCGCCGCTCTCGGTGACTACCTGCTGAACCCCTGGGCGTGGATCCAGTTCGCGCACAACCAGATGGCAGCGGTCGTGACCGGAGCGTTCGTGGTCGCCGCGATCGGAGCCTTCTACGCCCTGCGCGGCTCACACGGGGTCCAGGCGCGCCTCTATCTGCGAGCGGGAACACTGGTCGGGCTGATTGCGTCGCTTCTCGTCGCCTTTCCGACCGGAGATCAGCAGGCCAAGATGGTCGCGCGACACCAGCCGGTGACGCTCGCGGCCATGGAAGGCCGGTTCGCGAGCGGACCGATGGCCGGAATCGCCGTGATCGGCCAGCCCAATCTCGTCGAGAAGCGGCTCGACAATCCGATCGAGATTCCCGGCGCGCTCAGCTTTCTCGCCTACGGCACGTTCGAGGGCGAAGTGCACGGGCTCGACGAGTATCCCGAGGACGTCTGGCCCGACAACATCGAGCTCTTGTACTACGCGTTCCATCTGATGATCACGCTCGGCACGATCTTCATCGTGCTGATGGCGGTTGCCTGCTTCCAGAGTTGGCGCGGCCGACTCGAGTCCACCCCGTGGCTGCTCTGGCTGCTCTTGCTGGCGCTGCCGTTCCCGTACATCGCCAATACGCTCGGTTGGATGACGGCGGAGCTCGGGCGGCAGCCGTGGTTGATCTATGGGTTGTTCCGCACTCGCGACGGCTACAGCCAGGTCGTGAGCAACGGCAACGTGGTCTTCACGTTGATCGGCTTCACCGGCCTCTATTTCGTGCTCGGCGTCCTGTTCCTGTTTCTGGTGGGCCGCGAGATCGGCCTGGGCCCGGAAGAGGAGACCGCATGATCGCGGCGTGGTACGGGATCACGAGCTTCATGCTGATCGGCTACGTGGCGCTGGACGGGCGCAACTTCGGCGCCGGGATGCTGCTCTGGCTTGTCGGGCGAACGCGCGCGGAGCGGCGTCAGGTCGTCGCGGCGATCGGGCCGCTCTGGTCGTGGCACGAGGTCTGGCTGATCGCGTTCGGCGGGACCTTGTTCGTCGCGTTCCCGCGCCTCTTGTCGTCGGCGTTCGCCGCCTATTATCTCGCGCTGTTCTTGATCCTGTGGTGTCTCGTATTGCGCGGAATGTCCCTCGAGGTTGGCGGACACATCCCCGATCCACTCTGGTCGAGCTTCTGGGACTTCGTCTTCGTGCTCTCCAACGGTCTTCTGGCGATTCTGTTCGGAGCGGCGGCGGGCAACGTTGCGCGCGGCGTTCCGCTCGATGCCCACGGTCAGTTCTCGATGGCCTTCTTCACGGACTTCCGCGTGACGGGCCAGGTGGGGCTGCTCGACTGGTACACGGTGTCGGTCGCGGTCTTTGCGATGGTCCTGTTGGCCGCCCACGGAGCCACCTATCTCGTCTTGAAGACCGACGGCCCGGTTCACGAGCGCAGCCGCGCGCTCGCGAAGCTGCTCTGGGCGGCCGCGGCGCCCTTGTTCCTCGCCATCACGATCGAGTCGTGGTCGGTGCGGCCCGACGTGCCCGGGCGCGCGATCGGCAATCCCCTCTGCTGGCTCGGGATGCTCGTCGTCGTCGGGTCGATCCTCGCGCTGGTCTCCGGCCTCGCGGCGGGCCGCGAGCGGCGGGCGTTCGCGGCGTCCAACGCTCTCTTGATCGGGATCCTGGCCACCGGCGCGGCTGCGATCTTCCCCGTGATGCTGCACTCGACCCTCGCGCCCGAGGACTCACTGACTGCCTACGACGTCGCCTCCTCGCCCACCGCGCTCCGGCTCGCGTCGATCTGGTGGCCGGTCGCGCTGGCGCTCGCGACCAGCTACTCCGCCTTCATCTCCCGCCGCTATGCGGGGAAAGTCGGCGTAGAGCGGGACGACCAGGGCGTGTACTAGTCACGCGCGATGAGCGAGCCGAGACCCCCAGGGTGGCGCTTGAAAACGCGACCCCCGATGACCTGATCAGGTTCCTCGGACCCGCTCATTCTGGAAAATGGCTCTGACTGATCTGCTCGGCTTCTCCGGACCACCCGCAGGGTTCGCTCTCGGCGGTCTGGATGTTTCTCGACTGAGCCAAGTCTCTTGTCCTCATGCCGCGCGCGCGCCGAGCTACCACGGCATGAGCGTGAAGTACTCCGAGTGCTTCACCTGGACGTCGTGCGGCGTATTGGAGAGCTCCACCAGCTGACGCGACCAGTCGTTGAGGATCAGGTGCGCGTTCCCGTACCAGGTCATGGAGCGCAGGTCGAGGACGCGCATGGGTCCGACCTCGCGATCGGCGCACATGCCGACCACCTCTCCCGTGCGGCCGTCGCGGCCGCGCAGCTCGAACGATACGGAGCCTTGGTCCTCGAAAGCGGCGAACGTGCCCAGGGGCACGCCGAGGGCGACCGGCGCGGCCCAGGCCGCGGTGCCGAGCACCGCCAGCGCCGCCTTGTCCGGCACCAGCTCGACCAGCGCGGACTGGATCACGAGGGTCTGGTCGTCGATGGCGGCGGCGGCGTCGAGCACCTGGAAGTGACGCTTGGGATCGTCGCGGAAGGCCTTTACCAGGTCGTCGTGAAACTCGAGAGCCAGATCGGCAATGTCCTTCTTCACGTCGATCGTGCGCAGGTTGATCTTCTCCCACAGGCTCATCTCGAGGACATGGCGCGTGTCGACCGCCGCCACATACACCTTCGAGTAGTGATTCCAGTCGAACGTGGGCGCGAGCCAGTAGCGGTCGAAGGGCGCGCGCTCGGGATGTGGCGCCATGCGGTCGGCGTCTTCGAGGAAGCCCGAGTCCGGCGCCGGCGAAGCCGCCAGCACCTCTTGCTCGAGCTTCTGCTCCGTCGCGCAGCCGCACAAAGCGAATACGAGTACCGCGAGGTACAGTCGAGCGAGGCCTTGTATGTTCACACCTGAAATCCTCGTCGGCCTTCCGTTCTTGCCCTTCTCACGCCAAGTCGAAGCGGTCCGGGTTCATCACCATGTCCCAGGGCGCGACGAAGTCGTGGACGAACCTCGGCTGCGCGTCCGCGCTGCCGTAGACCTCGGCCAGGGCACTGAGCTGCGAGTTACCCCTCGCCCATGGGGTCGACTTCTCCGAGTGCTGGCGGAGCAGATCCAGCCGGAGCTGGTTCGGCCACCGGTCCCGAATCGAAGGGCCGCCGCTGGCGGTGGGATGGGACGGGCGCTTGCTTTCGCTCGGCATGGCTCGGGGATCCTTCCTCTCAGGGGAGACTGTGGACCACACGAGCACTAAACGTGCCAAGGTGCAAACGGGCGGTCGACCGGCGGTCAGCACCGCGATCGGGATCCCGCCTACGAAATCCCGAAGCCCGGGCGATCCGCGAGCGGCGCTTCGTGGAAGGGTCTTCGCTGTAGAGCTAGTCCAGGTGACGACGCGTGGGCGGCAGCGCCGGCGCTTGGGCAGAGGTCTCATCCACGTCCTCCACCATCGCGTCCGCGCCCCGACGGAGCAGGTCGGTGGCGAACGTGCGAGTGGGACGCGTTCAAACTCGCGTGCCGCGTTGCGGGCATGCCTGAGTTCAAACCGAACGAAGCGGGCCGGCACTTCTTCGCGACGGAGTACGTGAACGCGGGCACCGACGTTTTGACGGTGAAGACCTGGCTCGGTCACAGCGACATCGCGACCATCGAGCGCTACGCGAAGCTCCGCCCGCAGACTCTCGCGCGAGTCGTCGACATGGCAGCGACGGAGCGCGCGCGAGATCGGGACCAGAATCGCGAGTGGCTGGCGACCCCAGCGGGATTCGAACCCGCGTTATCGGCGTGAAAGGCCGACGTCCTAGGCCGACTAGACGATGGGGTCGCGGAGCCGCGGCACGGTAGCCGCGCGCGGCCGGCCGGTCAAACCCGCGATCTGCGAGAGATTCGGGGCCGAATTGCGGGCAGATGAGGGCGCTCGTGCGCCGTTCGTTTGCAGTCGCGCGGGATCGCGGCGATGATGGCCCGCGATGGCCGTGAAGCGGCACAGGAAGAAGTCCGGCGCGGCACGCAGCCTGCGGCTCGGCGAAGCGGCGAAGCTTCTCGGCGTCAGCCCCGACACCGTTCGGCGTTGGGTCGACGCCGGGCGGCTCCACGCGGAGCGCACGGCCGGCGGCCAGCGCGCGGTCGACGGCGCCGAGCTCGCCCGCTTCGCGGCGCGCAACGCGAAGAGCGGCCGCGTGCGCTCGCAGCACTCGGCGCGGAACCGTTTCGCCGGCATCGTGACCAGGATCGTGCGGGACAAGGTCGCGGCGCAGGTCGAGATCCAGGCCGGCCCACACCGATTGGTGTCACTCCTCACGCGCGAGGCCGCCGACGAGCTCGGGCTCGCGCCCGGCGTGCGTGCGGTGGCGCTGGTGAAGGCCACGCACGTCACGGTGGAGCGCAGCTAGGCATGTTCGCGAG
>Ga0335076_10001115_pt1 | contig 25681 bp, 15 predicted proteins | sample Lox_Sample_25_FD_206717 | JGI IMG/M metagenome (GOLD analysis project Ga0335076, IMG submission 206717) | Soil microbial communities from Loxahatchee National Wildlife Refuge, Florida, United States - Lox_Sample_2.5 | ecosystem: Environmental > Terrestrial > Soil > Wetlands | place: USA... | reverse complement strand
AGCGACCGCGTTCGACCTCGAGCGCCCCCAGCGCGAAGGCGGCGATGCCGGCCGCCTCGTGGTCGCCGGCTCGGACGCCGTCGCGGAGCACCGCCGACATGTAGGCCTCGAGGTCGCGCCAGTCCTCCCCGCTCTCCAGCCCGACCGTGCACATCGAGCTCAGCGCGTATGTGTCGCGCTTGTCGCGGAGCGGGACCTGCGGCCGGATCCGCTTGACCAGGGCGTAAGCCTCTTTGACCCGGCCGGACCCCGTCAACGCGAGCAGCTGTGACAGCTCGAGCTGCCGTATTCGCTCGGGATCGAGCCCCGGCTCGGCCAGCATGCCCAAGATTGAATCGAGCCGGTCGGCGAACCCCTCGCTGAACCCGGACAGCGCCAGCCGCCACGACGCGAACTGGCCCGCCCAAACCGGATCGGATGACCAGGCCTCGGCGCGATCAAGGAGCGCGCCGGCGTCATCGCTACGACGCAGCCCCCAGAGCAGCACGTGCAGCCTCTGAGAGACGTACTCGAGCGCCAGTTCGTAGCCGGCGACGTCTGGTTCGACGGAGGCAAGTTCTGTCTCGGCCTCAAGGAAACGCTTGCGGACGGTGTGCGCCCGGGCCAGCAGCAATGTCGCTCGGAGCCCCGCCCCGGCCTCGATGGCCAGACGCGCAAGGTCAGCCCCAAGATCTGGATCGCCGGCAAGGTTCGCAGCCGCCGTCGCATCCAACAACAAGTCCGGTGGGATCGCAGCTCCCGTTTTGCGTAACCACCGAACCGCACGTAGCGCGTCGTCAGGGGTCAGCGGGTGGCGTCGCTGGATCGTCTCGGCGAGGCGCAACAGTAGGCCGCGCGCTCGCAGGACTGGCAGCTGGGATCGAAGCACCTCGCCGTAAATCGGCTGCGTCAGGTGCACGTGGCCGTCGGCCGTCGGCCCGGTCACAACGACGTTGCCGCGCTCCTCCGCTGTCGCCAGCGCCTCGTAGGACGTCAACTCGACCACCTCGTCAATCCGAAGTGGCTCGCCGAGGGCCAGCAGTTCGAGCGGCTCCCGTTGCTCCGGGGTGAGCGATTGCATGCGCGCAGTGATCAGCGCGGTCAGCGATGCCGGCACGGGCGGCCGGCCACCCAATCGCCACAGCCCGCGCCGTGCGGTCAACACGCCCGCGTCGACCGCGCCAAGCACGAGCTCACGGGCGAACATCGGGTTGCCCGCGCTCGTGTCGATCACCCACCGCAAGGTCTCCTGCTCCGCCGGGCCGCCGAGCCCCGACTCGACCATCTCCGCGATCGCTTCATCGCTGAGGCGATCTAGCCGCATCAGCCTCGCCCCGGCGTCTTTCCACAGCGCATCAACCGCGTCTGGCGGCAACGCTCCAGCGCGGAGCGTCGCCACCACGAACACGTTTGCCGTGGTCGCCAGATGCAGAAGCAACCCCGCCGAGGCGACATCCAACAGCTGGGCGTCATCTACGGCAAAGACCACGGGCCGTTCGCCGGCCCGGTCCCGCAGCGCCGCGATGCTCCGACGCACCAGCTGCAACGGGTCGTCTGACCTGGCTTCCTCTGGGAGGACGCCGGCGAGTGCTCCCAGCGGGATCGACGCGCTGCTGGCGGTGGCCCGAGCCAGGATCGTCAGCGCGCCGCCGGCCTCGGCTGCGGCGCAGGCCTCGCGGACCAGGCGCGATTTGCCGACGCCCGCCGCTGCGCTGATCACGGCACCGTGGCAGTCGGGGTCCGCGAGCGCCAACGCCATCTGTCCCAGCTCCGCTTCGCGTCCGACCAGCGGCCACGGTCCGGTGACCACCGATGCACGCGCTGTTGCCCGATCCGACACCCACGTGAATCGTAAACCGGCGAGCAGGTCGGGCCGTTGGCGCACATGCCCAGCCGCAACAGGGTGGCCGAGTTCGCCGGCCACCCCGTCGAGTCGGTTTCGGGAACGTGTCCTCAGCCGCGGACGGTGATCCAGGCGACGGTGTCCAGCGGAGTGCCCTTGTAGCTGCCCGCGATCGCGTAGGTGGTCGGCTTCAGGCGGCGTCGAATGGTGGCCTTGACCGAGTAGTTGCCGTTGACGAGGGTGAGCCGGCGTCCTGTCGGAGCCGGTCGTCTGTGTGATCGACACCGTCTCACCGCGCTCTTGGCGCGTGGTCCGTATCTGGCTACTGCACTGGCGGCCCGATCACTACGTAGCCACGATCCACACGACTATCCCCACGTCGGGAGCCGCCAATGGCAGGCTGGATCAGAGGGCACCGCGTGCGTCACAATCCGCGTGCGTGGGCGGAGTTCAGTTTGGGGTTCGAGATGGGTGGCCGCTCGTGGGCCGTGATGCCGAGCTGGCACAGATCTCCGCGGCGCGCGCGGACCCGATGTGCTCCGCGGTGGTGGTAAGCGCAGCAGCGGGCGTCGGCAAATCACGGCTGGCGCGCGAGGCGTGTGCCGCTGCCGAGGTCGATGGCACGCCGACGCTGTGGGCGCAGGCCACCGCGAGCTCCGCGGCGATTCCGCTGGGCGCGTTCGCCGGGCTCATTCCGGACGATGTGCGTTCCGACGATCGGCTCGATCTTGTCCGACGCAGCGCGGTCGCGTTGCGTGCGGCAGCGGACGGCCGCGCGGTGCTCCTCGCCGTCGACGACGCCCAGCTGCTGGATTCGGCGTCGGCGACGCTGGTGCTTCAGCTGGCGGAGACCACGGACGTGTTCGTGCTGGCGACGATCCGCACCGGGGAGCCCACGCCCGACGCCGTCGACGCGCTGTGGAAGGACGCCGGCGCGCGTCGGATCGAGCTCCAGCGGATCAGTGACGAGGCGATTGCGGAGCTGGTCGAGGCCGGCTTGGCAGGCCCGGTCGAGCAAGCGACGATGACGCAGATCGTCGATTGCAGCCGCGGCAATCCGCTCTACGCCCGCGAGCTCGTAATCGGTGCGATCGAGGATGGGCGCATGCGGTGTGAGCGACGCCTTTGGCGGATCGACGGGCGGCCAAACGTGACCCCCTCGCTCAGCGCGCTGATCACGCGGCGTACCGGCGCTCTGGCATCGGACCTGCGCGCTCCGCTCGAGCTGTTGGCGCTCGGCGAGCCGCTGCGGATGCACGAGCTCGCCGATCTGACTTCATATGAAGCGCTTGAAACCGCGGAGGAGCGGGGAATGATCACGATCGCGGGGCTCTGCGACGATGCGCTCGTCGGTCTCGCCCACCCGCTCTACGGCGAGGTGATTCGAGGCGAGATGTCGGTGCTGCGGGCGGGCGGCCATCATCTTCGCCTGGCCGAGACGATCCAGCGACGTGATCCGCTCACCCCTGACGACGCGCTACGCGCGGCCCGTTGGCTGATCGACGCGGGGGCTGAAGTCCCGCCGGATCTGTTGCTCGACGCTGCCGGCGCCGCCAACCTCGCCGGAGATCCCGCCCTGGGCGCCGAGCTCGCGACCCGCGCGATCGACGCCGGCGCCGGTCTGCGCGCGGTCCTCGCGCTCGCACGCGCGCACATTGTCCGCAACCGCTTCGCCGACGCAGAGGCGGTGCTGGCTGCAGCCGAGTCCTCGGCTCCTGGCGATCCGGACGCGCTGCAGTACACGGTGCAGCGAATGCACGTGCTCTACTGGGGACTGCGGCAGACCGGTGCGGCGCGGACATTTCTGGAGCGCGCCGAGGGGTGGTCCGACGATCACCGGTGGCAGAGCCGGTTGGAACCGTGGCGGGTCGCGATGGCCGGGTTTTCCGAGGGCTTCGCCGGACAGTTGCCGCGAATCCGGAATGAGTTGGAGAGACCGGATCTGGATCCGAGGACGAGGTACTCGATGGAGCAGTTGCTAGTGCGAGCGCTGATGGGGGGCGGCGAGGTACGCGAGGCCGACGCGGTCGCCCGGCGCCTGCGCCCGCGACCCCCGTTGCGCAACAACCTTGAGGCGTACACGCTCCTCGAGGCCTGCCTGGTCGGCGAGCAGAGCGGCGAGGACTGGGCCGGGCTGCAGGACTACATGAGGCTGACGCTGAGGGAGGCGGTGCGAATTGGAGATCACGAGGCCGCCGGACTCGGCGCGTTCACGCTGGGCTCGCTCGCGTTCCACGGCGGACGCTATCGCGACGCGGAGCGATGGCTGGTAGAGGCCGAGACTCAGCTCGAGCTCCAGGACACATTCGACATGATCGCCTGCATCCACGCACTGCAGGCCGGGATCGCATGCCTCACCGGCGATCCGGCGGGAGCGCAAGCGGCGCTGGCGAGCGCTCGAAGGCGGGCGATCGAACGCGAGCCTCGCCCGACCGAGCTGGTCTATCAGTCGTGTGCGGAGGGATGGGCAGCGCGCGGCCGGAGCCAGGCCGCCGGCGCCGACGCCTTTCTGGAGCGGGCCGGCGCCCGCCTTGATCCCAGTCCTCGGTCCTGGCTCCTTCACGAGGCGCTGCGCGCCGGCGCTCGACCCGCGGTCGTCGCCGGCGAGCTCGCCGAACTGTCCGCGCGCTGCGACTCGCGGATGATCGACGCGCGAGCCGCCCACGCGGCCGCCCTCACCGAGCGGGACGGCGCGGCGCTAATTGCAGCCGGGGAAGACCTCGCCACCATCGGCTGCGTCGCCGCCGCCGTTGACGCGATCATCGCCGGCGCCCGGCACTTCCTGAGCCAGGGGCGACTCGACTCCGCCCGGCGGGCGGCAACCCGAGCGCGCGAACTGCACCCCCCGAACCAAGGCTGGGACATGCCGATCATCGACGGACTCGAAGGCGTGGCAGTCGAACTGACCGCCCGGGAGTCGCAGATCGCGGCCCTTGCCGCTCGCGGGCTCAGCAACCAGGAGATCGCAGATCAGCTTGTGCTGTCGGTCCGGACAGTGGAGACCTACGTGTATCGGGCGATGCAGAAGAAAGGCGTTGACAACCGGCACGAGCTCTAAGTCCGGCGTCCCCCGTACACGATCGCCCGCGAATCTGCGATGAGCGGCGGGAATCGCGCGACGAACGGAGGGCTGGCGGCCGCCGGGGCGAGCCGACCGTGCCGGTAAAATTGTCCTTGCCGGCCGGTTTCCGCGGAGGGAGGGAAATGACGATAGGTGGAAGCGGCGTTAGGTTTGCTGCTGGTCCTTGCGATCGCTGGATCCGCGTGCCGAGGTTCCGGGTGGGGGTTCGGACGGCGTGAGTGATACGGCGTTGAGTGTGTTGGCGGTGGATGATGAGGTGCCGCAGTTGGAGGATTTGGCGCGGTTGTTGCGGGCGAATCGTCGGGTGAGTGATGTGGAGACGGCGGCGAGTGCGCGGGATGCGGTGGTGAAGGCGCGTGAGCGTGGGTATGACGCGGTGTTTTTGGATGTGCGGATGCCTGAGCTTGATGGGTTGGAGTTGGCGAAGGTGTTGAATGCGTTTCCGCGGTCGCCGGCGTTGGTGTTTGTGAGCGCGTTTGATACCTCGGCGGTGGCGACGTTTGAGTTGCGGGCGTTGGATTATTTGATGAAGCCGGTTACGCCGCAGCGGATTGATGAGGCGTTGAAGCGGGTGGAGGCGGCGGCGCCGGTGGGGGTGGAGGCGGGGGATGTGGGTGGGGGGCGGGGTGCGCCGGATGCGCGGGAGGTGATTGCGGTGCATGATTTGCGGGCGCGGGGGATGCGGTTGTTGGCGCGTTCGTCGATTTTGTATGTGGTGTCGTATGGGGATTATGTGCGGGTGTATGCGGATAGTGGTCGGTATTTGTTGCGGTCTTCGTTGACGGATGTGGAGCGGCGGTTTAGTGGGCAGGGGTTTTTGCGGGTGCATCGTCAGTATCTGGTGAATCTGAATCGGGCGGTGGAGATCCGGGCGCAGTTGAACGGCACCGCGGTGATGCGGTTTGAGAATGGTGGGGAGATACCGGTCGCGCGCCGGCATGTTCCCGAGTTGCGCCGCCGGGTCCGCGAGTGACCCCGGCGCCGCGCAGCGCTCGCACACGTCGCCCCACTGCGTCTGCTATCGGCGAGGAGTAGCCGGCGCGGGGGGTGGTTCTTCCCCGCGCCGATGCTGCTCGTACTACGGTGCGCTTTTCGCCACGCGATCCCAGAATGCGCAGTTGTGCTGCATTGCCAACTCATCGGTCGTGATGAGCTCGCTGTCGCCTGCCGGCTGGAGCGACATCACTTCGTCCGTGTTGTTCAGCTTCGGCCACACCGGGACGCCCGTCGTGTTCGGGTTGCCGTTCCTGGCGAACGCGGTCACAAACGCGACCTCGTTGTCCTGAAGGACCTGCTGGTTCGCGTCCAGAGCCGGCGTCACCGGGGTCAGGAACCATGCTCCGACGTGAGACGCTCCCGCGGCCACGACTCCGGACCCAGCCGCCGCGTAGGGCGGGATGTCGTTGTCGTCGATCTCGTACTCGCGAGTCGGCATCCGCGACGCTAGATCCTGCGCGGTCTCGAGCGACGGACACACCGTATCCGAGTCCGCCGCCACCGTCCGCCATGCGACTCCAGGGCTGTCGAAGTGGCTGAGCGGATATTTCGCGAGCACTTGCGAGGCAAAGGACCCGTACTGTGTGTCGACCAGGCTCTGGTACTGGGCTGCCGTCGTCGCAGTCCCCACGAGGTCCTCGTCTCGGTCGGTACCGGCGATCACGTCAACCTTGTTCGCATGCCCTGACGCGAGCGCTTGTCGCAACGTCATCGTGAGCGTGGTCCCGTTGATCGTCGGGCTGACCGTTCCCTGGCCTCCATCCTGGTAGCCAACGCCGGCGGTGTTCTCGGCGGTGTCCACCGAGATGTTCTGCAGGCACGCGGCCACGTTGGACGTCCCCGCCCCGCAGCCCACGGCGGCAGCGAAGTTCTTGCCCGCGGCGAACGCCTGGGCCTTCGTCGGAATCTGCGACTTGCAGTCCTGCGCCTGTAGTGCCGTCGGCGAGCCGAGTAGCGTGTTGTACTCGCCGCTGACGCTGATCCCACGCTCGAACAGTCCCTTAGCGGTGGCCGATGCGATCTGATCGCACACGCTCGACCCGCCGGCGGATTCGCCGTAGATCGTCACGTTCGATGGATCGCCGCCAAATTTGGCGACGTTGTTCCGGACCCACTTCAGAGCCGCCTGCTGGTCCTCGAGACCGTAGTCGCCGGAGTTCGACCCGAAGGCTTTGTCGGCCAGGAACCCGAAGATGCCCAGGCGGTAGTTGAGCGACACGACGACCTCGTGGCCCGTAGAGGACAGAAGGCTGTTGTCGCCGTTCCCGCTTCCGATCACGAACCCCCCTCCGTGGATGTGAACGAGCACCGGCAGGCCGGTCGACCCGTCAGCCGGCGCCCACACATTCACGAACAGGCAGTCCTCGGAGCCACCCGAGCCGAACCCGGGGAAGCTCTGAGCACATTCGCTCCCGAATTGCGTTGCCTGCAGCGTGGTGGTCCACGGCGTTGGGGCCTGCGGAGGCTCCCAGCGCAGCGGGCCGACCGGCGGGGCCGCATACGGGATGCCGAACCACTCGTTGGTGCCGTTCACGCTCAGGCCACAGATGGGACCGCTGTCGATAGTCACGTCCGTGCCCGGAGCACACGCGCTCGGTGTATCGGCCCGTGCTGCCCGCGCTCCCACACCGGCCGACGCGATCACCACGGCGACCGCGGCCAATGCGGCTACCGCGGCGAGCGGACCGACCCACCTCACTCTAAGTCGAGGAACCTTCATTAGCTTTGACTACCTTTCGTCTCGCATTTTTCGCGACACCCCGGTTTGTGAGCTCTGCCGACTCTTACGTACTTCTGGAACAGGTCCACCGTCCATGTGGAACTCGTCGGACCGCAAGCCGGGCGCTCGGAGGCCCACGCGACTTCGTGAACGCTCGGCATCCCCGCGGAGGCCGGCGGACAGTGATTGCCACAGTCACTCGGCTCTCGCCTCCTATTTATCGGGCCACACTAAGGCCGGCCGCGTCAGACAGTTATGTCGAACCTGGGCCGTGTGACAACCGGATATCGCCCAGCGGCATTTCAGCGACGACGCACGGTGGAATCTGCGCGATAAGCGGCGGGCCGCTCGCGGTCACGCGTGGAGCCGACGACGCATTGCCGGCACCAGCCGCCGCGAGACCGGTATCTCGTGTCCGTTCTCGAACCGAATCGCGGCGGTCCCGTTGGCGAACAGCCGCAGCTCACTGGCTCGCGCGAGATTTGCGAGGTATTGTCGATGCACTCGCAGGAATCCGTCCTCCGTGAACCGGTGCTCGAAGCTCGCGAGCGGCGAGCGCAAGACATAGCAGCCGCTGTCGGCGATCACGAACACGTGGTCGCCGTGGGCCTTGAAGTACAGGATCGACGCGCGGGTCACTAGGCGGATCGCCCGGCTACGCAGATCGCGGACCGCGATCACGTCGCGCTCAGCGCCCTGCTCGGTCACCGCCATGCCTTCGAGGTTCTCATCCGACACCGCGGCACTGGCGTCGACCCGCGCGAGCGCCTCATCGATCCGCCTGGAAGCGACGGGCTTCATGAGGTAGTCGACCGCGTGGAGTTCGAATGCCGCGGCGGCGGAGATATCCAAAGCGCTCACGAACACCAATGCAGGTGGCTTCGGAAACTCCATCAGCAGTCTGGCAATTTCGAGACCGTCGAAATCGGGCATGCGGATGTCGAGGAAGATTGCGTCGTACCCACTCTGGGCCAACTTCATGAGCGCCTCGTCCCCGGTGGCGGCGGTCTCTACGTGGCTGACGCGTGGGTTCCGACCGACCAGCCGAGCGAGTTCCTCGAGTTGGGGCTCCTCGTCGTCGACCACTAACACCTTGAGAGGTCGGTTACTCACGGGCGCGACTCTCGCGCGACCATCGCTTGACGGCACTCCGCTTGTCGCGCAATCACAGCCGTTCGTCGTGATACTGACTCCGTCCGTCTCGGCGATGCTTCCTCACACTCATGGCCAGTAATAGTGTGAGCCATCGCATTACAGTAACGACGGCTGTCAAGTGACAGGCGCTGCTGGTGCCGTGCTTTCGAAACCTAGCCAAACCTCCACGAAAGGCATATCACTATGCAGTCATCGCAGGTGAAGTCAGGCCGCGTCCTCGTAGGCCTCGTTGCGGCGGCACTCATCGTCGGTGCCCTTCTGCTCGCCGTGCTCTCACCTAGGCCCGCCCACGCGGCTGGGCCAACAGGAGCCTGCGCAGCCGGGACCACCGTCCCGACGGCGGACGGTCCCGTGTGTGGGATCACGGTGAACGGCGTCAACGAGTGGCTCGGAATCCCGTACGCGGCCCCGCCGATCGGCGCTCTGCGCTGGCAGCCACCGCAGCCCCCGGCACCCTGGAGCACGACCTTGCAGGCGACGCAATTTGGAAGCGAGTGCGTGCAGGGCACGGCGACCAGTCCGGCAGGGAGCGAGAATTGCCTGTTCCTGAACGTGTGGCGGCCGGCGAACAGCTCGACGAACCTCCCGGTGATGGTTCACATCCACGGCGGAGGGTTCTTCAACGGGAACGGGAATGCCGACAACTCGCTGCTCGCGACGACGGGCAACGAGGTCATCGTCTCGATGAACTACCGCCTGAACATCTTCGGGTTCCTAGCCGACGACAAGGCGCTCGGCGCCGACTCCGGCGACTACGGGCTCCAGGATCAACAGGCCGCGCTGCGTTGGGTCCAGAGCAACATCTCAGCGTTCGGTGGCGATCCGAAGACCGTCACGATCTTCGGCGAGTCGGCCGGCGGCTCGAGCGTGTGTGATCAGATCGCCTCGCCGACGGCGAAGGGATTGTTCGAGCGTGGAATCAGCACTAGCGGCGAGTACAACACGCTGCTCGGAACGCAGGAAGAGTCGCCCCGTACCCCGGAAGACCTGGAGTCGCAGGATTGCAAGTCGGCGTTGCCGACCCAGGCTCAGGCCAACGCGGCGGGCAAGAACTTCGCCACCGCGGTCGGGTGTGGAAAAGGCACGCCAAACGTCCTCACTTGCCTACAGGCGGTGCCGCTGGCCACCATCGAGCAGGCGGCATGGACTCCCGGCGATGGTTATCAGTACGGAGGCCAGGGAACGGTCGCCCCGACGATCAACGGAACGACGCTGAAGATGACGCTGCGTCAAGCGTTGAAGGCGGGGACCGCCAACAAAGTTGACGTAATCGCGGGCACCGACCGGGACGAGGATCTGGTCGGAACGGCGACTTCCGCCGCTCAGTACACGAGCCTGGTCGATTCGCAATACGGCGCATTTGCGTCGCAGATCCTCGCGAAGTATCCGCTCAGCCACTTCGATTCGCCCGGCGTGGCCTGGCGGACGGTGGCGGCCGACTCGGACACGGTATGTCCCTCGCTGACCACCGATGAGGATCTGGCCAGCCGGATGCCCGTGCACGCCTACGAGATCGACGATAACGACATCCCGCCCTACGCCGCCGCGGGGGCCGGGGTCGTGGCTCCCGGCGCATCGCACGTCGGAGCGTGGTTCCTCAACCCGGTCACCCCGGCTCTCGACGCCAACCAACAGGTGCTGCAGAACCAGGAGATCGAGTACGTCACGACGTTCGCGCGCACCGGGAATCCGTCGGCGACCGGCACACCGCCGTGGCCGCGGTTCAACGCGCAGAACAACCCAGAGGAGATCTCCCTACAGCCGGCAGGCGACACCGAGCCGGTCACGATCGCAGAGATCTCGGCACAGCACAACTGCGCATTCTGGGATCGCATCGCCCCGTAACGCTCGACGAACACCTAAGAATTGGAAGCCGGCACGAGCACTTCGTGCCGGCTTTCACCTTTTCGGGCGAGAGCAAACCGCTCGCGCGCCCGACGCGACCCGGTCGCCTCGCCGTTTGCGCCGTCCGTGCCGTATCTTGGTCGGCGGTAGTTGTCCCCGACGCTTGACATGTCCGTCGATCTCCTGGCCGATAGGAGTCCGGTTCGGGCGAACGTGAAACCCCGATGCGGGTCTAGTCGGCGTGCCTGGTTGCTTGCGTTGCTAGTGGCTGTGCTGGCCGCGGTGCCGGCTTCGAGTGCGCGGGCGGACGGGGATCCCGGGAGCGACGTGCTCGTGTACCAGAACCTGTTCGCAGGTTCCGAGGTCGGTCTGTCGGTGCAGCAGCAGGTCCAGCTCGGGGCGTTGTTGAAGGCGGCCGCGGGCCGCGGGTTCCCGATTCGCGTCGCGATCATCGGCGGCACCCAGGACCTGGGTGCGGTCACGGAGTTGTGGCGACAGCCGCGGACGTATGCCCGCTTCTTGGGGTACGAGCTATCTCTGGCCTACAAGCGGCGACTGCTGGTCGTGATGCCGAACGGGTTCGGGTTCAACTGGCCCGGTCACTCGTCGGCGCCGGCGTACCGGACGTTGGCCGCGACCCCGATTGGCTCGGGCCCGGCGGGGTTGTTCAACGCGACGGAGGCTGCGGTCGGCAAGCTGGCCCGAGCGGCCGGCGTGAAACTGCCGTCGAGCCCGATCGCGCCGACCACGGCGTCCACCCCGGCCCAGACACCCAGCGCTGTTGGGCAGTCAACGGCGCCGAAGCGCAGCACCGATGACGTGCTAGGAATCGTCGTGCTGGCGCTCGTGGCCGTAGGGGGCGTTGCGCTCGCGGTCCGTCGGATTGCGCGGCGTCGGGGCTGGGCTCGCCCGAGGTTGCCGGTCCGGCTGCGGCCGCGCCTGCCGTCGCTCTCGGTCGCCCGCTTGGCGATTCCCGGCGGTGCGGTCCTGCTGATTGGGCTTGTCACAAGCGCGGTGATCCTCGTGCGATCCAACGCGCCGGCTCAGTCCCAGGCGGACGCGCTGGCCGCGAACCCATACCTGGATCCTGGCACTCCGGTGTCGGGCGTGGCTTCGGATTTCACGCTGTCTGACCAGTTTGGTCAGGCGGTCTCGCTGCACTCCTACCGAGGCAAGGTCGTGATCTTGGCGTTCAACGATTCCGAGTGTACGACGGTGTGCCCGCTGACGACGACGGCGATGCTGGACGCCAAGGCGATGCTGGGCAAGGCCGGCTCTCATGTGCAGTTGGTCGGAGTCGATGCCAACCCGGCCGCGACCTCGCTCGAGGACGTGTGGTCCTACTCGGAGCTTCACGGGATGCTCCATTCGTGGCGATTCCTGACCGGCACGCTGCCGCAGCTCAAGCAGGTGTGGAAGGACTACGGGATCGAGGCGGCGATCGAGGCCGGGGAGATCACCCACACGCCGGCCCTGTTCGTGATCGACCGGAGCGGCCGACTGTCGCGGCTATACATGACCCAGATGTCGTACACCGCAGTCCCGCAACTTGGGCAGCTGCTGGCGCAGAGCGCCGCGGCCCTGCTTCCGAGCCACCCCAAGGTCCATGCCGATCTTTCCTACTCGCGCATCCAGCCGACCGCCGCGAGCCAGGCGGTGACGGTAGCGCGTGCAGGGGGTGGGACGGTCACGCTCGGTCCGGGCAAGTCCGCCCGGCTGTTCTTGTTCTTCGCGACCTGGGATCAGGAGACCAGCGGTCTCGGCGGGGAGTTGGACGCACTAAACCGATATGAGGCGATCGCAACCCGAACCGGACTGCCCCGGTTGACCGCTGTCGACGAGGCGAGCGTGGAGCCGAATTCGACCACGCTGACCGGCTTCCTCAACCGCCTGCCGCACCCACTGTCATACCCGGTTGCGCTCGACCAGAACGGGAAGCTTGCCGACGGATACGAGGTGCTGGGGCTGCCATGGTTCGTGCTGGTCTCATCGACTGGTCAGCTCCTCTACTACCGGGAAGTGTCGACCGGCGGGTGGCCGAGCACCAACGTGCTTGTCCGCTATGTCAAGGCGGCGCTCGCCCGGGTCCGCGCCCCCTCGGGCACCGCAGCCGTGAGTCGCGCACTCGCCGGCTCGCCGGCCCCGCTCAGCTCGCTCCACCAGCAAGCCGACCAGCTGCTTGGAAACGAGTCCGCGCTCGCCGACCGGATCCGCGCGCTGCGCGGCTACCCGATCGTGATCAATGCGTGGGCGTCGTGGTGCGGGCCGTGCCGTTCGGAGTTCGGGCTGTTCGCCGCCGCGTCCGCCACCTACGGACGCCGGGTCGCGTTCCTCGGTGCCGACACCGACGACTCGGCCGGGGATGCCCGTACGTTCCTCGCAGCCCATCCGGTCAGCTACCCGAGCTACCAGACCAGTACCAGCAATATGACCAACATCGTCCCTCAAGGGGTCGGGGACCTCCCGACCACGATCTTCATCAACCGGGCGGGCAAGGTCGCCTATTTGCACACCGGCCAATACGATTCCGAGGGTACTCTGGACCAGGACATCAGCAGCTACGCCCTGTCGGGATGAACAGTCGCGACCGATCCGCAAACCTCTCGCCCATCGGCTAGTCCGATGAACGGTCGTAGAAAGCTCTGGACCGACGGCCGGGCTCGGCGCGGGATCGGCGCTCGTGTCGCTGGGTTCGCGTATGCCGCGTTGCTTCCCCCGGCGGCGTTCGCGGTGCACCAGCTGCGCTACTGGCTGGCCTTCGGAGCCAACGCGGGCGTCGAACTACAGCGGACGGGGCACTCGTATCTGCATTCGGTCGTGCCGTGGCTCGTGCTCGCCCTGGCATTGGCCGTCGGCGGGTTTCTGCGCGCGCTGGGGCGAGCGTTCGCGGGTCACACGTCGCCGGCTCGCTTCACGTTGTCGCTGACGGCGATGTGGCTTGTCTGTTCGGCCGCGCTCGTCGCGATATTCGCCTGTCAGGAGTTACTCGAGGGTCTGTTCGCCACCGGGCACCCAGCCGGATGGGTCGGAGTCTTCGGTTATGGTGGCTGGTGGTCGATCCCCGCGGCATTGTCCGTCGGGTTGGTGCTGGCCGCCGTGCTGCACGGGGCGCGCTGGCTGGTGCGCGAGGTCGCGCACCACCGAGCGCGCCGGCATGTGCCCGTGACCGGACCAGCGCCCTGCGTCACGCGCCCTCGCGATGCGGTGCTGGCGGCGCCGGCGCCGCTGATCAGCGGCTGGTCGGGTCGGGGGCCTCCAAGGCTCGGTTGACACGCGGGGCTCGCGCACAGTGAGCCTTGCGGCGGATCCTGCCTTACCCGATATGCCGCTGCTTCTCAGGGCGCCGACGGCGCTCCTGGGCGGTTTCCGGGTGAAGGTCCCTGTTACCTATAAAGGAGTCAATGGTTCATGAGTACCGGAACCGCTGACCTGCGCGTGAGAACCGAAACGGGTTCGGCACGTGGGTCGACGATGTCTGGGCTGCGTGCGTACTTCGCGTCAGATGGCGCTCGCACGGTTCAGACCGTGCTGGGTCTGATCTGGTTGCTGGACGGCGCCCTGCAGTTCCAGTCGTTCATGTATGGGAAGGGCTTCATCGCGATGCTGACCGGGATGACGGCCGGCCAGCCGGGATGGGTGCATGACAGCGTGACGTGGGGCGCCCACACCCTCCACAGCGACCAGGTTCTTTTCAACACGCTGTTCGCGCTGGTGCAGGTGGCGATCGGTCTCGGGCTGCTGTACCGCCCGACGGTGAAGCCCGCGCTGGTGCTGTCGTTCTTCTGGGCGTTCGTGGTCTGGTGGTTTGGCGAGGCGTTCGGGATGCTGTTCATGACGATGGCCAGTCCGCTGACCGGGGCGCCAGGAGCGGTCCTCCTCTATGCGATCATCGGCGCGATCGTGTGGCCGAACGGACGCCCCGGCGGGCTGTTGGGGATCCGCGGCGCGCGGATCGCGTGGGGCGGCTTGTGGTTATTGATGGCGTGGTTGTGGCTGGAGGCTCCGAGCAGCAGCGCGAACGCGATCTCGGGCGCGATCGGTTCGGCGCCGTCAGGCATGAGCTGGTTGAGCACCCTGCAGCTGTGGGCAACGCATGCAACCCAGGGCAACGGCCTTGTGTTCGCGATCATCCTCGCGTTGATCTCGATCGCGATCGGGCTCGCGGTCGCGCTCGACTGGCATCCGAAGGTGTTCCTGGTCGCGGCGGTCGTCCTGAACCTCGTCTACTGGGTTGTGGGGCAGGGCTTCGGCGGGATCTTCCAGGGGGGTGCGACCGACCCCAACGCGGGGTTGCTGTTCGTGGTGTTCGCCGGCGCGATGTACTCGCTCCTGCCCTCCGAACAACCGGCGACCGAGGCCGTCCGGGAGGGTCCGTCGGCCCGTGAGGTGGCGATGGCGAGCTGACGCGGGACCGACCGACGAAAGATTGGCAACGACGATCAGGGCCCCGCCATCCGGGGCGGGGTCTCGGTCGTCGGAAATTCACGATTCTCAAGGAGGCGCCCCAGGTGTCTGGACGCCATAGATTCGCCGCCGCGGCACTGCGTGCCGCGGCGATTGCCGCGTTCGCGATCCTGCTCGCGGGCTGCGCGAGCGCGGACAAGAACCTGACCGTCCCCTCGTCAGCGACCACGTCGGCTGCCTCGGGCAGCTCGAGTGGCATGGCCGGCATGAACATGGGCTCGGGCTCGACGACCGGCGGCGGCAGCGTGTCGGTGGACGGGATCAAGGCCGTGCCCACCCAGCCGCTCGGATCGGCCATCTGGCAGGGGATGAAGATCAGCGCGGAGGCGACAACCCCGTTGCCATTTGTGATCTACAACGGAACAAGCGAGCAGCTGATCAAGGCGGGACCGAGGTCGAGCTTTCACTTGATGGTGATGCTGAGCGACGCCCAGACAGGGGTCGCGATCCCCTACGCGACCGTGTGGGCCACGATTAGCCAGAAGGACAAGATCTACTACGACGCGCGCCAGTGGCCGATGATCTCCAGATATATGGGACCGCACTACGGGAACGATGTGAGCGTCCCCGGAGCCGGCACCTATCAGCTGAGCCTGCTCGTCAGTCCGCCGGTTTCTGCGAGGCACGTCGAGTATCAGAACGTATGGCTGCACCCGCACCGGGTGAACCTCACCTTCCACTGGACGCCGCCGTCATGAGCACGACACCATTCGGCGGGGCCAAGCGAGCATGCTGAGTCGCCGGCGCTTCGTGCTCGGCGCCGCCGCCGTGGTCGCCGGTGGGGCCGCGGCCGGGATCGGTCTTGACCGTGCTCTCACGAGCCGCGGCAAGCCGATCCCGGAGGTTGCACTCGGAGATCAGCCGCCCGGCCTCCCGCCCCGGCAGCACGCGTGGACGGCGACGCTCGCGCGCGACTCGGACGAAAACCCGATCTCCCCACGCTTCGACCGCTTGGTGTTCTTCAACATCGACGGCGACGCAAGTCCGGCGCATTCCCGCATGCTCGAGGCCGCGCTGCGCACGCTTGAGCGCACGTACCGATGGGGGCCGTCCGGGCTGCTGTTCACCGCGGGTTGGGGTCACGGCTACTTCGAGCGGTCGCTGCATGTCACCTCCCCGATTCCACCCGCCACCGGCCTGTCGGACTTCGAGTCGCCGACGATCGACGACTACGACCTGTGCATCCACCTCGCCTGTGACGACGAGCGGCGTCTCGCATCGATCGAAGCTGCCTTGCTCGGCACCGCTCGGTTACCCGGGGCAGGCGGCCCGCTGGACATCTCCAGCGTGCTGCGCTGGCAGGAGACGAGAACCGGATTCGCCGGCGCTGGACTTCCCGCCCAACGTCAGGACGTCGGCGGTATCCCACCCGGCAACCCCGTTCCAAACAGCGCCCCCCTGTTCATGGGCTTCAAGTCCAGCTTGCGGCGCAACCAAGCCAGCGAGGACGATGTCACGATCGAGACTGGGCCGTTCGCCGGCGGGACGACGATGCAGGTCAGCTACATGCGGCTCAGCCTTGACACCTGGTACCAGAACCTAAGCGAGCGCGAACGCGTCGCCCGCATGTACTCGCCCCAAGTGACTCCCGAGCAAGTCGCGCACTTCACGACTGACGCGAGCAGCGACCCCGACCTCCTCAACCAGGCGATCAACCGCTACGGAGTCGTCGGACACGCACAGACCTCCGCTCGCGCACGCCGAGACAACAAGCCACTCATCCTCCGCCGAGACTTCAACACGATCGACGGCGGCCAGGCCGGCCTGCACTTCGTCTCGCTCCAACGCACGATCGAGGACTTCATCGCCACGCGCAACGCGATGAACGCGTCCTCGGCACAACTTCAGAACCCGAGCATCACCGACACCGTCAACAACGGAATCAACGAATTCATCTTCGTCGTCAAACGCGCGAACTACATCCTCCCCACCCGGCCGGATCGCTCCTTCCCCCTCCTCCCGGGCCGCCAGCAGCCTCTCGGCTGACGTTCAGCACATTTCGAGAAGTACATCAATCTCCCTTGATGTATGTTGGTGGCATGCCGATGGAGACGACGTCGGTCCACGGCCCGCCGCCCCGGTTCCTTGCTCTGGCCGGGAACCCTGTTCGTTGGCGGCTGTTGAGCGAGCTGTCTCGCAGCGATCTGCGGGTCGGTGAGCTGTGCGCGAGGCTGAACCTTCCGCAGAACCTGGTCTCATACCACCTCGGTCGGCTCCGGGGCGAGCGCGTGGTGTCACGCCGGCGCAGCACGGCCGATGGGCGCGATTCGTACTACGTGCTCGAGCTCGATCGCTGCGGCGAGCTGCTGGCGCTCGCCGGCGGCGCGCTCCATCCAGGCCTCCGGCTCGCGCCGGCCGCGCCGGACGGGACAGGCCTCGCGGGTCGGCGGCGCCGCGCGCGCGTGCTGTTCCTGTGCACGGGCAACGGCGGGCGCTCACAGATCGCCGAGGCGCTGGCCGAGCGGCTCGGCGGCGACAGGATCGAGGCACGAAGCGCCGGCAGCCATCCCAAGCCGCTACACCCAAGCGCGGTGCGCGTACTCGCCGAGCGCGGAATCGACATCACGGGTCGCCGCTCCAAGCACTTGGACGAATTCGCGAGCCGCCGGTTCGATTACGTCGTCAGCCTCTGCGACCGCGTACGCGAGGTCTGCCCCGAGTTCCGCGGCCACCCGGACCTGATCCACTGGAGCATCCCGGACCCCGCCCGCTCGGGCGATGACGACGAGCAGATCCACGCCGCATTCGAGCGCACCGCCGAGGAACTCGCGACCCGCATCGCATTTCTCCTCGAACTGATCGAACACGCCCGCACGAACCTGCCCCGGAGGTGACGGGAACGTGGCGGACGAGGCCGAGCGCGCCGGACCGGCCTCTCGCCCGGCGTCGCTCGAGACCGTCGCGCGGGAATGGACCCGGATCGGGGTCACCGGATTTGGCGGTCCACCGGCGCACATCGCCCTGCTGCGCGCGCTGGTCGTCGACCGGATGGGCTGGATGGATGCGCGCGAGTTCCAAGACGCGAACGCGGCGTGCGGGCTGCTTCCCGGGCCGGCATCCACCCAGCTGTCGATCTTCTGCGCATACCGGGTCGGCGGGCCGGCCGGTGCGATCGTCGGCGGCGTCGGGTTCATCCTGCCCGCCGTAATCCTGATCCTGCTGTTGTCGGTGCTGTTCCTGGCGACGAACCCGCCGTTGTGGGTTCGCGGAGCGGGCGCCGGAGCCGGGGCCGCCGTTGCCGCCGTGGCGGTTCAGGCCGCGCGGGGTCTGATCGGCCCGAGCTTCGAGCACGCGCGTGAAAGCCGCGTGCGCACGGCCCGCTGGGTCTGCTATCTCGCCATCGGCGGGGCCGCGGCGGCGCTGCTCGGCGCCTATCTGGTGCTCGCGCTGCTCGCGTGCGGTCTCACCGAACTGCTCATCCACCGCTCCTCCGACCACGTGCGCTCCGTGAGCTTGCTCCTGCCCGCTTCGGTGTCGACCGGAGGGATCGGCGCTTTGGCCTGGACCGCGTTCAAGGTCGGCGCGCTGTCGTTCGGCGGCGGGTTCGTGATCATCCCCCTCATGCAGGGCGACGCCGTACACACGTACCACTGGATGACCAACGCGGAGTTCCTCAACGCGGTCGCGCTCGGGCAGGTCACTCCCGGACCGGTCGTGGCGACCGTCGCCGCCGTCGGCTACGCCGCCCACGGTCTCGCCGGGGGTCTCCTCGCCGCACTGGTCGCGTTCACGCCCTCGTTCTCATTCATCCTGCTGGGAGGGAGCCGCTTCGAGCAGCTGCGGAACAACCAGCGCGCCCGCGCGTTCCTGGACGGCGCGGGCCCGGCCGCGATCGGCGCGATCCTCGGCGCCGCCATTGCGCTCGCCGGAGCCCTCCAGGAAGCCTGGCAGTTCGCGATCCTCGCCGCCGCCGCGGTCGCGCTGCTGATCTTCAAGCGCGGGATCGTCGAGACGCTGCTCGTGGCGGGAGCCGTTGGCGTCGTGGCCGCGCTCGCGGGCGCGCCCCTGCCGCACTGAGCCCGCGAGACTGCGCGAGCGTCAGTCGCCGGGCCCCTCGACGGCGCGCAGTCCGGGCAGGCTGTCGTGCGTGGACTCGTCGAGCTCGGCCGACAGCGCGTCGCTCTCGAACTGCGCGAGTGCCTCCTCGCACGAGGCGACAGCCGCGGCAGCCTCGTCACGGCCGGGCGCGTCGAAGTAGTCGCGTGCACGGATCGCGGCGAGCCACTTCTGATAACGGGCAAGGTCGGCGTCGGACTCCTCGAGCTCGGTGTACGTGGTCCGGCCCCGGCGGCGCTCGAGCTGAAGCTCCTCGTGGAACTGCCGCGTGCTCTCGACGACCTCTCGGTACTCGTCGGTTCGCTCCCGCTGGATCGCGTCGATAACCACGGTTTCCTGCTTGGAGTCCGTCACGCGGATGCGAAGCATCTCGCCGTTCCCGCCTTCCGCGCGCAGTCGGGTCACCACCCGCGCCGCGGCGCGCGTCGTCTTCGGCGTTGCCGGGAGCAGACACACGGACTGCTGCAGGTAGTGAGCCCCCAGGCTGCGCAGATTGCGCCACGCGTAAACGCGGAGTGTCGAGGTCCCGCCGGGCGGGGTGGAGACAGTGATCAGCAACCAGTCGCGGGCCACGGCCGACCATGATCCCAGACCTCTCTCGCTGTTCGCCGTGCGACGTATCATGCGTTTCATGGCGAGTGCAACGCGCGCATCGTCACGGGCGGGCCCGTTGCAGGCGGTCCCGTCTCACGCGGCACCGCTGGCGGTGGTGTGGGAACGCACCGGCAGCCGCCCGGGAGGGCTCAGCCCCGAGGAGGTCGCGCAGCGCCCGTCGGCCGCGATCCATACTGAACGTGGCAACTCGGCAGCGGTCTTGGGCGAGATTCTCGAGTCGGTGCTCGAGCCCCTTCAGCTGCTGCTGGTCGTGGTCGGAGTGCTCTCGGCGATCTTCGGCGAGCTTCGAGACGCGATCGCGATCTTCTCGATCATCGTGATCGTCAGCGCCGTCGAGGCGGTCTCCGAGGTCCGTGCGAAGCACGCGCTACAGGCGCTCCGCGAGCTCAGCGCGCCGAACGCACTGGTCCGGCGCGCCGGCGTCGCACAGGCGATCCCGGTCGGCGCGCTCGTCGTCGGCGACCTCCTGCTCGTGGAGGCCGGCAGCGTCGTCGCGGCTGACGCCCGCGTCCTGGAGGCCGACGGCCTCGCCACCGACGAGTCGAGGCTAACGGGCGAGCCCGTGGCGGCCGCGAAGGGACCCGAGCCGGTCGACCCCGAAGCGCCGCTCGCCGAGCGGTCCTCGATGCTGCACGCGGGCACCGCCGTGGTGGCCGGCGCCGGCGAGGGCCTCGTCGTCGCGGTAGGCGACGAGACCGAGATCGGCCACCTCGGTCGGCTCGTCGCTCAGGCCAAGGAGCCGCCCACCCCACTCCAGGGCGCGATGGCCGAACTTGCGCGAGCAGCGCTGATCGTTGCGGTGACCGCGTGCGTGGCCGTGCCGCTCCTCGGAGTCCTTCGGGGCCAGCCCCCGCGCGAGATGCTGCTCGACGGCCTGACATTGGCGTTCGCCACGATCCCCGAGGAGCTGCCGATCCTCGTGACCGTCCTCGTCGCGCTCGGCGGTCTCCGGCTGGCGCAGCATGGGGTCCTGTTGCGGAGGCTGCGCGCCGCCGAGGCCGTCGGCGCGATGACCGTACTCCTCGCCGACAAGACCGGGACCCTGACCGAGAACCGGCTGCTGATCGAACGAATCGATGGGAACCGCGAACGCGTGCTCGCCGCCGCGGCGGCCGCCCACGGGGCGGCAGCCGCGCAGGACCCGGTCGATCGCGCGCTCTTCGAGGCCGCGGGCGAGCCCGGGTCGAACGAGCGCCTCGCCCGCTACCCGTTCGATCCGGTGCGCCGGCGCGAGAGCGCGGTGTGGCGCGACGCCGGCGGGGCGTGGGTGTCGGTGAAGGGAGCGCCGGAGTCCGTCCTCGGCGCATGCGCGATGTCCGAAACGGAGCGGACTGCGGTGCTCGCGCGTGTCGCGCGGCTCGCGGACGACGGGCTGCGGGTCATCGCGGTCGCCGACCGTCGTCTCGCCTCCGTGCCGCGCGACGCTGCCGCCGCCGAGGCGCACCTCGAGTTCGTCGGGCTCGCCGCCTTCCGCGACCCGCTGCGCGCCGGCGTGGCCGATGCCGTGGCCGAGCTTGCCCACGCCGGCGTGCGGACGATCGTCGTCAGCGGCGACCACCCCGAGACGGTGGCCGCGGCCGGGCGCGAGGCCGGTGTCCGAACACGCGAGGTGCTGCACGGCGGCGCGCCGCTCGACGCCCTCGACGACGACGAGCTCGCCGGGCGGCTGCGCGGCGAGGCCGTCATCGCTCGCGCCACGCCCGAGGACAAGCTGCGTCTGGTCCGGATCCTCCAGGATCGCGGCGAGGCGGTAGCCGTCACCGGCGACGGCGTCAACGACGCACCCGCCCTCGCGGCGGCGAACGTCGGGATCGCCATGGGTGCGCGCGGAACCGATCTCGCCCGTGAGGCGTCCGACCTCGTGCTCATCGATGACGCGTACCCGACGATCGTCCGCGCCGTGGAAGGCGGTCGCGGGCTGGCGTCCCAGCTGCGACGCGCGGTCGCCTTCTACCTCGGCGCGAAGATCGCGCTGATCGTGGTCATCGCCGTGCCACTGGCGCTTGGGCTCCCCGCTCCGTTCCAACCGGTGCACATCGTCCTGCTGGAACTGTTCATGGATGTCGGAGCGTCGGTCGCCTTCGTCTCGGAGCCCACGGCGCCGGCGACGATGGACCGCCCCCCGCGCGATCCCGCCAGCCGGTTCCTCGACGGCGCGCAGCTGTCCGCGATCGCATTGACGGCCGCGGCGCTCACGGTTGCGGTGCTCCCGACTTTTCTCATCGTCCGCGCCCGGTACGGCACCGACATGGCGATCGCGGCTGCCGTGGCCGGGTGGCTCATCGCGAATGTGGCGATCGCGTGGAGCCTGCGAGCCCAGCCGGCCCTGCCGTTGCGGCGCAACATCGCGTTCCCGCTGTGGGCGCTCGTCGCGGTCGCTGCGGCGATCCTCCTGTCGCTCACACAGGCCGGGGCGGCACTCGGCGTCAAACCGCTCAACGCCGACGCGCTGCGCATCACGGCGAGCGTCGCGGTTGTCGGCGTGGCAATCGCGGCCGGCGGGCGCGCCGCGCTGTCGCTATCCCGGCGCCTCTGACACAACGTTACTGTCAGCACGCAATATACGTTTCGTGCGACGCGCAACGTTCGCGCGCCGTAGCCGTGGCTGTCGAGTCCCTGAGGGCAGAGTAACTGTTACTGTGAGGACGCAATACGCGTTTCATGCCGCGCGCAACGTGCGCCTCGTTCAGCGCGGAGGGTCGAGAAACAAGCAGGTTACCTGACCTGTCAGGTCGCTAACTGTCCACCCGGGCAGTCTTGGGTTGACGTGACATCGCGGTCGTGTTAGGCAGTACCTCCGTCGGAACTACCGACCAAGCACACGACCAAAAATCCAATCGTAGAGGGAGGTCTGTATGGGTTTTCTGCTCCTCGGTATCGACAGCTTGATCGCGTGCTTCGCTGTCGGCGCCCTCATCAGCCGGAGCTCCTGGCTGCTTTACGCCACGCTCTTTGGGGTGTGCGACGCGGGTGGATTCCTACTTGGGACCGCGCTTCATTGGAGCACTCCGGACGGGACGGCCAATGTAATTGAGACGGCGGTCCTGGTCGGCTTGGGCGTGTACTGGCTTGGCATCGCGTTGTACGCGCGGCGAATCGCCGAGACCCGGTGGGTTTGGGCGCTTCCGTTCGTGCTGAGCATCGACAACATCACCTATGGTCTGATCGACCACGCGTGGTCTCACTCGGTGGCGGTCCAGGCCATTGAGCAGCTGCTCTCGAGCGCGCTCCTCGCCGGCGTCGGCCTTCTCGCGAGCGCTGCGGTCATGCGCGCAATCCCGGGCTCGCCGAAGCGGAGCACTTCGTTCGCGGCCGGGTTCGCTGGGGCTGCCTTGATCGTCGCGGCACCGCTCCTGCTCGCGGTCGGCTAACAGCGGCGGCGGACGTTTCTGCCGCTGGTCTGGTCAGCGGTCGCCCGGCCTTGATTCTGGCGCGGGCGCCGCTGGCCCGCCGGCGCTCCTACACGGGTCAGGGTGGTCGTTGGATTAGCCTGCCAGGCTGACGGTCAAACGATGATTTCGGCCACCACGGGCCGGAGATCGACAGAATCCGAGTGAGATGCAAGAGCCTGGCGTTGAGGTCGGAGAGGGCCGAGATGAAGCCGCGACCGAAGGCGGTCCGGACGAGCGGCGTGGGCGCCGTCGCGAACGACCGACCCGAGCTCGTGGACGAGGCGTAATCCAGCATCCGGCATTTGCCGTCGATCCGTGGGCGGTCCGCGAGAACGCGCTCGACCTCGAGTGCCTCGCCCAAACCGAGTCGCTGTTTGCGCTCGCCAACGGTCATGTCGGTCTGCGGGCGAATCTCGACGAAGGCGAGCCGTCTGGCCAACCGGGCACCTACCTGACCGGTTTCTACGAAGCGCGGCCGTTGCCGTACGCCGAGCCTGGCTACGGCGATCCCGAAGACGGACAGACCGTCGTCAACGTGACGAACGGAAAGATCATCCGCCTCTTGGTCGAGGACGAGGCCTTCGACGTTCGCTACGGAGAGCTGCGCAAGCACGAGCGGATCCTCGATCTCCGTGCGGGTCTGCTTCGGCGGGCCGTCGAGTGGGTCTCGCCGACCGGCCGGCTCGTGCGCGTCTCCTCCACCCGTATCGTGTCATTTGCCCAACGATCGATAGCGGCGACCGTCTACGAAGTCGAGCCGCTCGAGGACGCCGCGCAGGTGGTCGTTCAGTCCGAGCTCATCGCCAACGAGCCGTCGATGGCCGAGAAGGACCCGCGCGCCTCCGCGGCGCTCGCTGCGCCGCTGGTCTCCGACTTTTTCGTCGGTGAGGAGCTTCGCGCGCTCCTGGTGCACACCACGAAGGCGAGCAAGCTGACGGTCGCCACGGCCATGGACCACCTGATCGACGGTCCAGACGGCGTCACGAGCAGGATGGAGGCCTACCAGGACCTCGCCCGGCTGTCGGTCACGGCGACGCCGGCCCCGGGAAAGCCGCTTCGCATAATCAAGTTCCTGGCCTACAACTGGTCCGGCACGCGGACCGTTTCGGCGCTCCGGGACCAAGTTAGCGCGGCCTTGGTCGCCGCCGTTCAGACCGGCTGGGACGCCCTGCTGTCGGAGCAACGTGAGTTCCTCGACGGGTTCTGGGACGCGGCGGACATCGAGATCGAGGGCGACGCGGAGCTCCAGCAGGCGGTCCGGTTCGCGCTGTTTCACACGCTCCAAGCCGGTGAACGAGGCGAGCAGCGTCCGATCCCGGCGAAGGGACTGACCGGGCCCGGCTATGACGGGCACACCTTCTGGGACACCGAAGCGTTCGTTCTGCCACTGCTGACGTACGCACGCCCCCGCGCGGTCGCCGACGCCTTGCGGTGGCGTCACAGCACCCTTGATCTTGCGCGCGACCGAGCGCGGTCGCTCTCGCTCCGCGGTGCGGCCTTCCCGTGGCGGACGATCCACGGCGAAGAGTGCTCGGGCTACTGGCCCGCGGGGACCGCCGGGGTCCACATAAACGCGGCGATCGCCCATGCCGTAGAGCGCTACCAGAGGGTCAGCGGGGATGGGGCCTTTGAGCGTGAGGCTGGAGTCGAGCTGCTCGTCGAGACCGCGCGGCTGTGGAGGTCGCTGGGCCACCATGACGCGGCGGGGCAGTTCCGGATCGATGGCGTCACCGGGCCTGATGAGTACAGCGCGGTCGCGGACAACAACGTCTACACGAACCTGATGGCGGCGCGCAACCTGCGGGCCGCGGCTGACGCGATCAAGCGTCACCCGGACCTAGCGACGCAACTCGACGTCGGCACCGAAGAGGTTGCAGGCTGGCGGGACGCCGCCGACGCGATGCTGATCCCGTATGACGAATCTCTCGGCGTGCACCCGCAGTCAGAGGGCTTCACCGAGCATCAGGTGTGGGACTTCGACTCGACCCCGGCGGACCACTACCCGCTGTTTCTGCATTACCCGTACTTCGACCTCTACCGCTCGCAGGTGGTAAAGCAGGCGGACCTCGTGATGGCTCTCTTCTTTGTCGGCGAGGCGTTTACGGCGGAACAGAAGGCTCGTGACTTCGCGTACTACGAGCGTCTCACGGTCCGCGACTCGTCGCTGTCAGCATGCATCCAGGCTGTGGTGGCTGCCGAAGTGGGTCACATCGAACTCGCCTACGACTACTTCGCCGAAGCGGCACTGATCGACCTGCACGATCTCGCGCATAACACTCACGATGGCGTTCACGTAGCCTCGCTCGCGGGGTCATGCATAGCCGCAATTGCCGGCTTCGGAGGCCTGCGTGACCACGGCGCGGCGCTGGCCTTCATGCCGCGCCTCCCCCAAGCCCTGACTCGCCTCGCGTTCGCCATCAGTTACGGAAAGACGGGGAAACTGAGAATCGAGGTTGAGCCGACCCAGGTCACCTACACGGTATTGAGCGGCAAAGCGATCGAGGTCCACCACCACGGACGACCGATCAAGCTCA
>Ga0335076_10001113_pt1 | contig 25707 bp, 21 predicted proteins | sample Lox_Sample_25_FD_206717 | JGI IMG/M metagenome (GOLD analysis project Ga0335076, IMG submission 206717) | Soil microbial communities from Loxahatchee National Wildlife Refuge, Florida, United States - Lox_Sample_2.5 | ecosystem: Environmental > Terrestrial > Soil > Wetlands | place: USA... | reverse complement strand
ATCGGCGGCGGCATTTTCGGTCTGCCTTCTCTGCTCGCAGCCCGTCTCGGCAGGCTGAGCCCAATCAGCTGCCTCGGAGCAGGACTTGGCGTCCTGATCATCGCAGCCTGCATCGCCGAAGTTTCTTCGCGTTACGACGAAACCGGCGGGTTATATCTCTACGCCCGCGATGCGCTCGGACGATTCGCCGGACTGCTCGTTGCCTGGCTCACCTTTTTGACCCGCATCGCCGCACCTGCTGCTGTTGCCGATCTCTTCTGTACCTACCTCGCACAATTTCTCCCCTGGCTCGGCTCACGCATCGGTCAATTGTCAGTTCTCGCGATTTTGTTGGGACATCTGGCTGTGTTGAACTACATCGGCGTCACGTCCGGCCGAAACGTCAGTAACTTCTTTACCGCCGTCAAAGTAGGCTTCTTGCTCTTTTTCATCGCCGCGGGACTTCTGATGCTCTTGCTGCGACCGGACATCCGTGCCTCGGCCACCCCAACCACGCTTTCCGCCCAAAACTGGTTCGAGGCAATTCTCCTGCTCGTATATGCCTACGGTGGATTTGAGGGCGCTCTATTCGTTGGTGGCGAAAGCACAAACCCCAAACGCGACACTCCTGTAGCTCTGCTCCTCGCTCTCGCCGCTGTTGCCGTCATCTACACTCTGGTCCAGTTCGTCACCATCGCGGCGCTCCCCGGCGCCGCTTTTTCCGCTCGACCCCTCTCCGATGCCGCTCAACGGTTTCTGGGGCCGCTCGGTTCCGGCGCCATGGCACTGGCCGCCTTGATCTCTGCCTACGGCTACTTGAGCGCGAATCTCCTGCATTCCCCGCGAATCACTTTTGCGATGGCAGAGCACGGCGACTTCCCATCATTCCTCGGTGCTGTTCATTCGAAATACCGCACACCCTACGTCTCAATCGCACTCTACGCCCTGGTTGTCTTCGTTCTCGCCGCTGTCGGCAGCTTTCGATGGAATGCAATGCTTTCGGCGGTTTCCCGCCTCGCGATCTACGGTGCTATGGCACTCGCGGTACCGATACTACGTCGCCGAAACGATGGCAAAGCCCAATTCCTGCTCCCTGCTCCTTATATTTTCTCTGGGCTCACCTTCCTGTTTTCCTTGGTGCTCCTCACGCAGATGGAGCGCGGCGAGGCCTGGATCGTTGGAGCTACGTGCACGATAGCTTTCCTGAATTGGCTTTTCGTTCGGAGCTAACCAATGACCAAAACACGAACCGGCGACGCCTTCATGCCAGCTGACGAGTACGGCCGCAGTCTGCCCAAGTTCAGCGTGAACCTCCTGGTGCGCAACATCGCCGCGTCCCTTCCCTTCTATCGAGATGTTCTTGGCGCCACTGTACGCTATGCGGACGGCGATTTCGCGGCGTTCACTCTCCTCAGCTCTGAGTTCATGCTCCATGCTGATCACGCGTATGATCACCATCCCTTGTACGATATGCTGCTGGCGGCACGTGACCGCGGCGTCGGCGCGGAATTACGACTTTTAGGTCTCGACCCCGATCAAGTCGGAAAACGTGCAAAAGCCGCGGGTATTCGAATCGTCCAGTCCCCGAAAGACTACCCGCACGGCTGGCGCGAAATAACGCTACTCGACCCCGACGGCTACATTTGGACCGTCGGCCTTCCGATTCTCACCGCAAACTGATTCGCGTGCGCCTCCTTGGAAACACCCCGCGGACATGGCATCATCGTCTGTTTGACGACGTGCCTCCAAGTGCTCCGAAACCACAAAGGAGAACGGAATGACCCTCAATTCCATGCGCAAGACTGGTTTGCTCCTGTGTACCCTGCTGTTTGCCGCTTCTTGTTACGCCCAATCTTCCGCAAAACACCCCATAACCTTTGACGACCTCATCAAAATGCACCGCGTCAGCGGCGCATCTCTCTCCCGCGACGGAAGATGGGTGGCTTACAGCGTGTCAACCCCAGATCTGGAAGCAAATCGATCCATCAGCAATATTTGGGTCGTCAGCACCAACGGTGGCGCACCCATCCAAGTCACCCAGGGCGGCCGCGACAACTCTCCCACGTGGTCCCCGGATGGCAAGACCCTCGCCTTCCTTTCGGCCCGCAATGGCAATTCGCAAGTCTATCTACTCTCGATGGAAGGCGGCGAAGCCAAAAAACTGACACAACTTTCCACTGGCGCCGACTTATTCCACTGGTCGCCCGATGGCGCTACCATCGCCTTCACTTCCGCCGTCTATCCCGATTGCACCGACGATGCCTGTAGCGCCAAACGCGACGAAGAAAAGGAAAAGAGCAAAGTTAAGGCGCACTTCTACGACCATCTGCTCTACCGCCACTGGGACCACTGGTCCGAAGGAAAACGCAGCCATCTCTTCGTAATTCCGGTCAACGGCACTTCGCCCGCGCGCGATCTCACTCTCAATGCCAACTACGATGTTCCTCCCGACGAACGCAGCGGCCCGGGCGATTTCAATTTTTCCCCAGACAGCAAAGAAATCTGCTTCACCGCCGTTACCGACAAAGTAGAAGCGATCAGCACCAACGGTGATCTGTTCCTCGTTCCTGTCTCGGGGGGAGAAGTGAAACGAATCACTGCGCAGCAAGGCTTCGACGGCAATCCCGTCTATTCGCCCGACGGCCGCTACATCGCCTATCATGCGCAACTCACCCCGGGCTACGAGGCAGACCGCTGGCGTGTCATGCTCTACGACCGCCAGAGTGCAAAGATCGAAAACCTCTCAGAAAGTTTCGACCGCAGCGCCACCGACCTCGCGTGGTCTCCCGATAGCAAGACCCTCTATTTTCTCGCCGAGAACGAAACGCTGCAGCCCGTCTATTCCATGGAGGCACGCGCGGGTGCTACGCCCAAAAAGTTGCTCGACGGTTTCAATGCGGAATTCGCCTTCAGCAGCGATGCAAAAACCCTGGTGACAACTCGGACCAGCCTGACTCTTCCCAGCGAGGTCTTCGTCTCCTCCGGTGATGGCATTGGATTGAAGCAACTGACGCACACCAACGAAACCATTTTGGCAAACCTCGATATGAACGAACCCGAATCCTTCTGGTTCGATGGCGCCGACGGCACAAAAGTGGAAGCGATGTTACTTCGCCCGCCCAATTTCTCCTCATCCCAGAAATATCCAATGCTCGTGCTTCTCCACGGCGGCCCGCAGACCATGTGGTCCAACGCCTGGGGCTACCGCTGGAACGCCCAGGTATTTTCGGCCCCGGGCTACGTCACATTGATGATCAACCGCCGAGGCTCTACCGGATTCGGGCAGAAGTTCACCGATGAAATCACCAACGACTGGGGCGGCAGACCATACGTCGATGTCATGAAGGGGATGGATGCGGCTATTGCGAAATATCCGTTCATCGATAAGGATCGCCTCGCAGCCGCCGGCGGCTCCTACGGCGGCTATATGGCCGACTGGCTGGCCACCCACACCGACCGCTTCAAGGCCATCATCAGTCACGCCGGTGTCTACGACAAAGTCTCCATGTACGCCACCGAGGAACTTTGGTTCGAAGAGCACGACTTGCAAGGCACACCATGGACTGCGCCCGAAAATTACAGAAAATGGGCGCCCGTCATGTACGCCGAAAATCTCGGCAAATATAAAACGCCGATGCTGGTGATCGCCGGTGAACGCGATTACCGCGTTCCTTATACGCAATCGCTGGAGTTATTCAGTACGCTCCAGCGCCAGGGCGTACCCTCGGAACTTTTGGTTTTCCCGGATGAAGGCCACTGGGTGTTGAAACCGCAGAACGCCCAGCTCTGGTACAAAACCTTCCTGGATTTCCTGGCTAAGTACGTTAAGTGACGCAGAGAGAAAAAGGTCGCGGAAAAAAGTCTTGCACAGAACGTTCGGAGCGATTGGCAATCTGTCTTAGCTCTCTGGGTCTTGCGTCTATGCAACGGCCACCCTCCAAGGCACGCGCCTTATTGTGCCTTACATTAGCCTCGCAAGGTCGCGGCCTCAGCCGTGCGGCAATGCGGCGGCTTCAGCCGCTGAGGGCATTGATTAATTTCGGGCTCTAGTAGGTTACACTTCGGCGAGTTTGCGAAACGTCCGGCGTAAAAAACGGAACAAGTGGTACAGCAAGTATACTGAAATCACGAACAAGACTGCCACCACCACCACTGCCATTGTCGGATGCGCCGTTGCGAACCACGTCAACCACACCGCCAAAAGGTCTTCGCCGAAGCTCAACATCCAATTGCTCAACGGCTCCGGCGACATATTCACCGCGGCCCGCGCGCTCGCCTTCGTTCCATGCGATGTGAGCGCCACTCCCCCCGCCAGCAGCGCGGCAGCCCACCTCCACGGTTCCGCGGCCGATGCGGTTACGCTAAAAGCCAACAACGCCGCCGCAGGTGGCCGGATAAACGTGTGTACCGCCTGCCAGATCGAATCGATGTACGGCACCTTGTCAGCCAGGAATTCCACCAGGTACAGCGCCAATGCCACCCCGATAATCATCGGGTGGGCCAGCGCCTGCAACTTGACAGGGAGATGAATCACTCCAAAACGCTGCAGTAGGCCCAGAGTGGCCACCGTCGCATACAAATTCAAACCGGAAGAAAATCCGGTTCCCAGCACCAGACTCAGTGTCTCGATTGGATTCATGCCGTCTCGCCACGTCCGTCGCAGCGCAGCCTCTTCCCGAAGGTACCACGAAAAGCCGGCGTCCCATACACAGTGGGGCCAGCGTCAACAACCCGGAGGTTCCACAAAAAAAAGCGTCCCGGTCGCAACCGGGACGCTCGTAAGAGTGAAAACCTTTATCGATTATTGATTTGGCAGAAGCAATCGAGTCCAACCCGTGGTGTTTACGTCGCGGAACAACGGGGTCCGTGGCGGCAACAGGGCCGGCGTCAGGAAGTTCGTATCGAAGTTGTATCCGCGGGTCGGCGGACTATAAACCGTGTTGCAGCACTTGAAGGTAGCGTTAGCCTGCCGGCTGTAGAACAAATCGATGATCGAACCTTCGTACTCTAGGGTCCCGTTCCACGCCTCAATGTATCGAAGGAAGTTGTGTACTCCGCCATCGGTTCCATAGTCTTGGGACACCACTCCGCTAGCGTTGCTGAACCACGGCGTGGCCCCGCCAATGATTGCAACTCGATACCATGTGGTTACTCCGGTCCGGCCGCCGAGAGCATAGGGACTGGAGAACGAGTTCGTGTCGTTCCAGTTGTTGGACAGCAGCGTGACTGCATCTCCGGCCACCGAAGCTGCTATCGTCGATACCGAGTTGGCGAATCCAACTCCGCCGACGTTCGCATTGAAGTCACCTTGGATATACACCGGGTTCTCCGCCGCAATTGCCAGTCCGCAATTGTTGCCCCCAGGGCACGTACCCACCGCAGAAAGATCGCTACCGTTTACGATCTTTACTGCGTGGCGGAAGAACAATGCGGGATTTTCGCGCGGTGAACTGGAAGCTGTCGATACCATCATCGGCCAAATCGCGTCAGTCACATAGCCGGGCACCGCAGCACAGTTGGCATTTGTCGTTAACGCGGAACCGGACAGATTCTTGAAAACACCAAGCTGACCGTTGGCCAGTGACGTCACCGGATTTACGCCCGCGGCATGAATGTAACTCTCGTTTGCGCCATAAGTATACAGCACGTTCGTGCCGTCGGCATCTTCACCCTTTTCCAGACTATTGGAAGGACAACCGGTCGTCGAATTCACCGGAAAATTGACCAGGTCGTTCCAGCCGTACTCGCCTGTCTCGTTCTTTGTATAGGACAGCGGCGGCCAGCCACCCGCCAAACTTTGCGATGCCGCATAGTTTCCGCGGCGGTCCGACACATAAATCAAAAAGTCGTTTGGCGCAACCGCTGGGTCTTTCGTGCCTAGCCCCGAAGTCGTCCAAGTGTTCAATTTCCCACTGAACCAGCTTGCTGCGTTTTTCCCGTCAAGTTCGATGTATTGAATCGAACCGTTGAGCGTCGGCATCGCTGGATTGCTGGCACTCATCGCAGAATCCCGCAGCGTGCCTTCCCGCGTATCGAACAGCGAATTGGGCCAAAAATCGTAGACCGTCGGAACCCATTTTGTGGCTCCCAGCACCGGAAGATCTCCAGTATTGGGGTCAACGCCGCATACTGCGGCTACCGTTGCTACTCTAGGCAGATTCGTCGGCGCGGTAGTCTTCAACTGGCCGTTGTTCACGAAACCACCCACATAGAGCGAGGATGGGTTATCGCGGATTCTCTCCAGCCGGATGATGGCCCAAGGATGCGGATCCTTGCACGTACCGGTCGGCGTAGCTAGACTGTCCAACGCAGTGAAGTTGCCTGCCGCCAGATACGACGTCGGAAGTGGATTCTGGGCCGCGAGCGCCAGAGGCGCCGGCGCGGTTGTCATGGGGATCTTTGGCAAGCCGTATCCGTATAACACGGACGTCCCTAAGCCGCCTGGACCCACAAGCTGATTCCCTACCACCGTATAACCACCTGCTGTGTTACCTGGCGAAGGCGCGTACGCCCCTTTTAGCGAATCCATTTGTGTGCAACTGGTGGTCGACGTACAAGTAGCCGTTCCAACCGTCGGCCACTGAGGATTCAACGACGTGCCATTGAACGATTGCGGAACTGGATCGATGTTGCGCCCCACATATCCGTAGCTCAAAACTTCCACGGTCACATCTTTCCAACTACCGCAGGGGCTGCCATAACCCAATTGCTCCTCGATTTTGAGGAAGCCCTTAATCACAGGATATCCATTTGGCAACCAATAGCCGTCCTGAGCATTGTAAGCGCCTCCCGCTGCGCCCAATGCGCCAGAGGCCGCCAAAGGTAGCGGCGTAACGCCGTTCGCGATCATGCGATTGTATAGCGCGACCAACGGAGCATAGGCAGAAACGGACCAAGTACTTGGTGGCGTCGCCATCTTGCTCAAATCGAACGGTTGCGTGCTGCCATCGATGCATGGCAAGTTCATTAAGTCGTTAGGATCGTCAGACAAAAGCACCCGCAAACTGGCCTGCGCAAAATAACGCTCACCCGTCACGTTCGAGGCTTCGCCACTCGCCGCACGACGGATCAGGTCAATGGCCTGTGTGCTTCCTCCACCGATCGTCACAATCCCAAGATCAAGCTGTTTCGCGCCCGTGGCGTATTGTGGGTACGCGCTCCCCTGGCCGTTGATCAAATTGCTGTTGTAATAAGTCGGAGCATTGCCCGTTGAGATCGTGGGCCAAGTCGTGTTCGCCGACGAGCCTAAAGTACCCGTCAGGCTCCCTTCCGAGGTCTTTAAAGTCCGGTAATTGGACCCTCCAGGCTGAGTCGTTATTTGTACCGTACCCGTGTAGTTAGAACTGGTTGGCCATCCGTTTTCGAGGTTCGTGCGGATAACGTCCTTGTAGGCGTCCACCTTGTCTGCCATGGTAAGTGTGGCACCGGCAGCAAGAAACAGATTGCCGTTTGTGTGTGTCCGACCACCAAAATTGAAATTAGGACCCGGGAAGAAGCTTAGGTCGGTATCCGAAAAAATCCCAAACTGGAACATCGGGATACCCACGGTCTGAATCGTTCTCTGCAGTTTCGCCTCGCGCCCTTCCGTGGTACGCGCGTTCACCACCATGGTGTATTCCGTTAGCAACGCCGTCATACCCGCGTAGGGACTTGGCGGCTTAATAGTGGCCACCGTCGGAGCCGGGTTTCCGTTTGAATCCGTAGCCGCCGGCGTAATCGTATAGCCACTCGTCCCGGTGCTGTCCGTGAATTGGATAAACTTGCCATTCTGCAGCGAAATAAGCGGAGGATTCAGCGCTATATTGTTAACCTGCGTGGCAGTCGGAGAATATGTTTGTGCGAACAGATCTCCCAGGTTCGCCGTCATCTGCTCCATCCCGGCTTCGGCCCCATAAAATGCCGTCACGTCATCGTTGTTCGCGCCAGCCAGCTGTTGGTTTGTCATCACCAGCACGGTGAATCCAACCAGTAGACTGGACATCAGAAATAGCAACAACAACGTGGTGAGGAGCGCGATTCCGGCGTCGCTGGCCACCCGCTTGGAATTCTTGGATAATTTCAGATTCATTTTGGCTCCTCGTCACTGGTAGCGGTTAACCAACGCCAGACTGCGCAGGCTCACCTGCGTCATCAAATTGCTCCTGGCATAAAAGCTATTGTTGCCGTCTTGCACCGGATGGCTCGACCGAGCGCCGAGATAAACATTTACTGACCGAATGTTGTTTTCCGAGTTCCCGATCGGCACTGAAACTTGATTGGATGGGTTCGTTGCTCCATCGATGTAGTTGTACGTGAATTGGAGATTCTCTAGCGTCTCTCCGACCGGAGTCGCTGCGTTCATGTTTACTTGGCGGATCAGCCGAGTGTAAGGCGGGCTGGTGATGTTATCCAAATAGTAGCTGATCATCCAGATTCGTGTAGCCAGCGTTGTGGGAAAACATGCAGTTCCGCCACCACAAGCGCTCCCACCAGTCTCGAGTTGCTGAATCGTCCCTGCGGTCTCGGTCCTGCCGTTTAGGTGAAAAGCGTCTCCCGGCGCAAAGGTCAGGGATTGCCCCGACACGCTCGTCACTGCAAGAAGAGCGGTGCCCAAATTATTGGTAAACATGATCAGGTCGCCGGGATTGACGAGAATCACGCTTCCCAACGCAGGATTCGTTAGGTTCACGCAAGTTACATCGAAGGTGACTTTTAGGGTGCTGCCCGTTAACTGCATCTTCCCGTTCGGGCAGCCAGGATTCGCTGGTGGGCCAGCCGTGGCTGGTTGGTTTACCGGGCGCCCGTCCATGTTAACCGTATTGTCTGCATACAGGATCGTAATCTCATCCGTAATACTGTTCGGGTTTGCAGGTGTCCCGGCAACTGCGTCCGGGGCGGTTATCGCTGGCCCCATCATGCTCCCGGGTTCCACCGCGGGAATCGAAGATTCGCAAGTCGCACCCGGGTAGGGAAATGTGGAAGATCCTCCCAACACTGGCCGGTTGATCCGCGGCGTCGTGTCACATGGTGCGGTAAACGGTATTGGTACCCCGCCTTTGGGAATTCCGGTTCCGGCCTGCTGCAGATCTAGCTGGATCATGTTCAGACCAGCTCGCAGGTTCTCGCTCAGGTCCGATCCTTGCGTGACAATCTGGTTCGCCTGAGACGCGCTCCGAAATGCCGTGACGGCCCCATACAACAGGGCCATGGTCACCACCATCGTGATCATCAACTCAATCAGCGTAAATCCAGCATCCTGCTTTGTCAGCTTTGCATCCATCGAATTCCTCACGAATAGCTCGAAATCAAACTCTGGAGTACGTACTGAGACGTCCGGCCTTCATAAGTCCACCGAATCGTAACCACAATCGTTTTCAGGTTTGGCGTGTTTGCCGAAGGACGAATCATGATTTCGCGGGTCATGAATGGGTTCAGGTTTATCGTGACGTCGTCGGCCGTCCCAAATATCTTGTCGGCGCCCGGGGCGACCACTATGGTGTCAGGATTCGAAGCATCATCGTCTGCGGTGCCAAACAGACCGTCTGGGCCTGCTGCGTACAGCGGCTGCGGGCCATCCGTAAAGATTCCACCAACGCTGACATTGTTGATCTGGTCGGATGTCACCATCCGTGTATCGCGCGCCGTGAAAATGCTTTCCATCGCTTGTTGGGCCTTCTGCTGCGCGATGTACTGAACCTGAGTCTGATAATTCGACTGCAATCCCGTTGTGAAAATCGGAAGTAACGACAGAATTCCGACAGACATCACCGTGACGGCGATCAGACATTCGATTAATGTGAAGCCCTTCGCATGATTCTTAGCGGCTCGCATCTCGGTTAGCTCCTTACTCCATCCAATAGCCGGCGCTCGATGTGGTTAAAACATAGGTGTAAGGACGTGTGCGTCCCGTACTTCCCATAATGGTCACCGCCCTCGCGGTGTCCTTACGTTGCACAACCCCCGTGAAGATCGTGCCGTTGTACGGCGTCGTTCCAAATTCGTCTCCACCAAACTGACCTGACGAAGAAAAGTACATCGCCGGCGGGCCTCCGGCCACCCCTGCAATACACACCGCCGCAGCCGCCGACCCTCCACCGCACGTTCCGAAGTTCATCGGGGTATCCGGTACACCCGTCTCAATAAGGAATTGCGTCTGGCTCGGCAGCGGTACGGTCACAATTTGGCCGTCAACGTCGCCGGGAATCTGCGGTCTCGCTTTGAGCTGGTAGCTGATTGTCTGAGGGTTCGTGTTCGTGCTAAACGTGATCTGCACAGCGCGACGTTGCGCCACCCCGAGTTGTCGAGCGACTCGCAATTGGCCTACGACTACGTCCATCGCAGAATTCGCGCGATAGCTCTCCATCGACCCGTAGCTTTGGTACAGCGTGATCGCCGCCAGCACCGAGATAATGCCGATGACGATCAGCGTCTCGATTAGGCTGAACCCTTGTTGCTTGCGTTTCCCAGTTCTCATTGAGAAATCCAATTCAGGCTAATCCGGGCCTGCGGCAGAACGACCGACTTGGTCGTCCACACTGCATACACCCAGCCAGCCAGTGCTTGGCCTTACCCCATAGCTAACCCGATGGCCAGTGCACGGACAACTGGACGAAGGTACGGGTTCCGTGCAGCCGCGTGTCGCCCGGTCCTCCGTTCCACTGGGACAGTTACTAACGTTTACTGAAGTTGTGCGCTACAACAGGCAGGTTTGGCGGCTTGTGCACTCCGGAATCGCAACAAAATCAAGGGTTTCGCATCGTCTCGCCGGATTTTCTTCCCTGCTCCTGCTCGGCGTCGATCTCGCGCCAACGCGAATTCTTGCTCAAAAAGTTCTATGCCGGTAGTACTTCCGCCGTTACCTCTGCGACACCATTTGCCCTGAATCTCCCGCTAAAACCGTCCGCGAATGCGGTTTTTGACCTGACCGGAATTGACTTGTGGATATACATGGCATTCACAAGGAAACGTCCGTCCGTCCGGCCAGCCATTATTCTGCCAATGCACGAAGGCGTCGCTCACCGCGACGAACGGTGTCTTGCTCGCCGCGATTTTCGGAGGCATACGATTCGTCGGCGAAATTCATGTCTCCATCAATCCGGCACAAAACCGCACATTCGTCGCCGAAGTGCGAAATAGAAATGTGGAATCGTCCGGTGTGCAGGTAGCCTCCCCAACGCCCGTCCCATGTTCGCCGGTTCCACTGCATCCTGGTCGACCGCCCGAACCCGCGTTAAGCGCAGCAATGAACCTCAAAGGGAAGCATAGCCACTCAAAATGCATCTCTTATGCGCGAGCCAAATGATTTAAGATGGAGTCTACGCCACGCGCCCGTAGCTCAGTTGGATAGAGCGTCTGCCTTCTAAGCAGAGGGTCGCCCGTTCGAATCGGGCCGGGCGCGCCACTTCCCCGATTAGATCGCCATTCTTCGAATGTTCCTCAATAAATCAACAAGAAGCCGCTAGCATCAATTTGTACAGCCAGAAGTCGATACTTCTACGGTATTCGCTTGATGGCCCCGCACATCTCCAAACGCCAACAATGGCCCTGACATCGTCAGGCGAACCTTGCGGCCCGCCCTGCCCGGTACAAGCCGATTCCTTGGATTGAGGTAATGCCGAAATGCTTCGCTGGGCGGCCGTTTGCGGAGCCGTAACCTTGGTGGCGGCTCTGTTAGCACTATTCGAACCAGCTCTGGCCATGTCCGGCAAGCATCGGCTCCTGTTTTTCGTATTGTTGCTGCCACTGCTTCGCCTACCCCGTTGGCTTCTTTTCGCAGGCAGAAAGTGGGCGGAAAATGAAGGCATGTAACGCAATCGATTACGCTTCCAGCCCCGAGCCGGACTTGCTCCGCATGGCGCGCAAGGGTAACGACCGTGCCTTCACCGAACTCGTCCGGCGCAACTGGCGCATGATTTACCGCATCTCTCGCCGGGTGCTCAAGAACCACGAGGACGCCGAGGACAATCTCCAAAATGTTCTGGTCAAGATCTACCAGCGGCTGAATGGCTTCGAGGGAGCCTCGCGTTTCTCCTCCTGGCTGTTTCGCGTCACCTTTAATGAGGCGCTCATGACCTTGCGCCGCAACAAATCTCGACGCCAAGACAGCTACGTGGACCTCGGTTTCACCGACGCCAAGGGACACGGCATTTCGGACCTCCAGGACGTTCGCGTCAACAACGAGCGCCAGCATATGCACCGCGAACTCGCCGCCAAGGCTATGCACCGGTTGACCCCCTCTTTGCGAACCGCCTTTCTCCTTCACAAGCAGCAAGGCTGGACGCACCGCGAACTCGCCGATGAGCTGGGAATCACCCAGGCCACTGCCAAGATGCGCGTTTTTCGCGCCCGTCGCCAACTACGTGAAGAGTTGGAAGTTCTCACTCGCTAACTCACACCGAGAAACACTCCGGTCTTCGTAGGGGCACAGCATTTTCGCCCATGTTCACAAGATCGATCCAACTCTCATCGGACTCTTACCAGTAGGTGCCGCCTTCCGAACCGGCCGCCATCACCTTGTCCAGCCTTTCACCAAAAAATATATTGTCGCCCTAAGAGCGTCCTCCACGGCGAAGGAGCTCAACTTTGCGTCGTGGCACCGGCCGCTCACGCCCGGCCTGCATAAACCCCTGACGCATAAAAAACAAACCCTGTAGGTCCGAGTGCAACAAAATTCCGCCCAGGAATCTTTGCCATGAAATCCGGCAGAGATTTCCCGGCCCAGTACTGCGCGGCAAAGAACCGCGGGTGCCACAAAGCTCGCTAAGTCCAAATCCACAAGTCGCAAAGCAGCAGTTCCTGCCGATCGTTGAATTTGGCTCCACAACTGCTCATAGCCTTGTTACCAGCCGCGAATAATGCCTGAGGAGGCTTAAACAATGGATAGGGGAAAAATTCGTGTAACTGTTGCTGGTCTCTGTGGTGCCGCTCTTGCCACTGCCATGGTTTTGGCGACGCCGTCATTTGCCCGCCCGAATTCTGCCAGGACTCAGCAGGAAGCCACCCCGCAAGCGCAGTCCGTCTCCGGAACTATTGCTTCCGTGGACCGCAACTCTTTCACGCTCTCAATCGGACAAACGGCTGCAACCCCGGGAGAGAAGATGCAGCAGACCACACCCAAGACCATGACCTTCCTGATCAACCAGAACACCACCGTTGACGGCAAGTTGGCCGTCGGCGCAAACGCGGACGTTACCTATCGCCAGGACAATGGCAACAATGTCGCGATCAGCGTACGGGTCGCCAAGTAACTCCAGAATTGTCGGTGGATGATTCCCTCGCGGCCACGCGCCGCGGGGGAATTATTTCTGAAGAAACTTCTATTTCGCCAAGGGCGATACCGTCTTAGTAGCGCCTGCAACCTGGGGAGCACTATCAACGAACGATGGACTCAACGAGGCCGTCAGATCGTATGTTTTCCCGTGATCATTCACCTGCGTGATTAGCAATTCATATCGAAAACCCTCGGGGTGGTTCCGGCTTCTCAGCAACGCCAACAACCCGTGAACTTGGGCGTCTGCGTGTAGCACCGTCAAGCTCCCAGCCGAAATCGGCGACACCACTTCCCCCCGAAATTCATAACCGTCGCGGTCCACGGCTGAGTCGATTGTGTCCAAAACCTTGACGCGCAAAATCGTACCCTTGGGCAAGGCATCCATTTCGTTTTCAGCAATAGGATTCAGCCGCGTCTGCAAGTAAAACGTCAGGACAGTACCCGCCGGTACGGAAAGTGGCGAAAGCCGTGCCGCCTGGGCGAAGTTTTGGTTGGCAAAAACAGTGGCCAAAACTGCGAACACAACAACGCTGCGGCGCATGTTAGACTTCTTCCTCATCCGGTAAATCCCCTACAAAAAAGCTTAGACACCGGCGCCGCTCGGGTCAACCTCCGAGTGCAGACCCATTCCGCCAATCGTTCAATGCACTCAATCGCCTTCTACGATACGGATTGCGACACACGCCGCTAAGTTGCGCGCACTGCAGAGCCTTCTAGCCGCTTCTGCATCTCCTCCAGGGAAACTCCTCGCGTTTCCGGATAGAACAGCAGCACCACCACAAACTGCACCACCATCATCGCGGCGAAAAATACGAAAGGAATAGCCCCAGAGATTGCTGCTATCGTCGGAAAGGTCCAGGCGATCGCCGCATTCATGGCCCAATGCGTAAAAGCGCCTAGGCTTTGCCCCTTGGCCCGCACCCGCGTCGGAAATACCTCGCTGAGGTAAACCCAAATCACTGCCCCCTGAGACAGTGCAAAGAATGCGATGTACGCCACCAGTAGCCACAGCAAGTATTGTTGATGCTGCGATGTGGCGAAGATAACCGCAACACCCGCCAGGCAGATCGCCGTCCCCACCGCTCCGATCAGCAACAGAACCTTCCGGCCAATCTTGTCGATCACCGCCATGCCGATCATCGTGAACACCAGATTCGTGGCCCCGATCGCCACTGCTTGCAACGCGCTCGATACTTTGCCGAAGCCCGCATGCTGGAAAATATCATTCAAGTAATAGAGGATTGCGTTGATCCCTGCCAACTGGTTGAACATCGCAATCGAAAACGCCAGAAAGATCGGCAACCTATAGCGATGCCGAAACAACGGTTCACTCGTTTGGCCTTGTTGCTCACCAATCGATAGCACAATTTCCTGCAATGCCTTTTCGTACTCCGGCTCGCCTGTCCGCTTCAAAATCTCTCGCGCTTCGTCCGCTTTCCCTTTCTCCGCCAACCATCGCGGGCTGCGAGGAATGGTGAACAGCAGTAGTAGGAACAACGCCGAGGGAAACGCCGCCACTCCCAATTGCCAGCGCCACTCCATCGCACCCAGGTCGAACAGACTCACCAGGTAATTCGAAAGGTAGGCCAGCAAAATCCCGAACACCACATTAAACTGGAAGAACCCTACCAGCCGGCCCCGCAATCGCGCCGGCGAAATCTCCGCCACGTACATCGGACCTAGCACAGAAGAAGCGCCGATGCCCAGCCCGCCGATAAAACGAAAACTGACCAGTGCGTACCAATTCCACGCGAGCGATGCCCCGACTGCGGATACCAAATACAGGATCGCCGTGACTCGCAAGCTGTCTCGCCGCCCTAGCACGTCGCCCGGAATTCCCGCGAGCATTGCTCCAAAGATTGTCCCAAGCAGCGCGCTGGCCACCGTGGCGCCAAGGGATCCCTGCGTCAGACGGTACGCCGCGGTCAATGCACTCGTGGTTCCTGCGATCACCGCCGTGTCGAACCCGAACAGCAATCCTCCCAGCGCGGCCACCACCGTGCCTCGCACAAGGTAAGCGTTAAGTTTCATTTTTCTCGCTTCCCCAACGTCTCAGCTCCCGGTGTTCTCGCTCATCGCTGCACGTAATGCACATTCGGCAAACTCCGCAGTCGCTCTGCGGCGAACTCCGGCAGTATGTCTCTCTGCGGCATGGCCAACATCTCGTATCCCACCATGAATTTCTTCACCGTAGCCGAACGTAACAGCGGCGGATAAAAATGCCCATGTAAATGAAACCCCGGGTACGAACCGCCATCCGTCGGCTGCTGATGAAAACCCATAGTGTAAGGAAACGACGTCTGAAATAGGTTGTCGTAACGAATCGTGATCTGTTGCAGCACTTCCGCTAACGAACTGCGCTCGTCTTTACTTAGCTCCGGTAGACACCCGACCGGTCGTCGGCTCAGCAGCAGCGTTTCGAACGGCCAAATCGCCCAGAATGGCACCACTACCAGAAAATGTTCGTTGCCACAGACGATTCGTTCCTGCGTCTTCTCCTCGAGCCCAACATAATCCTCCAGCAGCGTCCTCTTATGTTTTTCAAAATATTCCCGTTGGGTGCGAACCTCCCGTGCCACTTCGTCCGGAACGCTCTCGTTCGCCCAAATCTGTCCGTGCGGGTGCGGGTTGCTGCAACCCATCATCGCGCCGCGATTTTCGAAAATTTGCACTGCGCGCACATTCGGCTGCTCGGCCAGCCGCAAGAACTCTTCGCACCACGTGTCCACCACCCCCGCAATTTCATCCACATTCATTCGCGCCAGCGTCAGATCATGCCGCGGTGTAAAACACACCACGCGGCAACGGCCCGCCTCGCTTTCCGCCACCAACAACTCGCTCTGCTTCACACTCCCCGAGGGCGTATCCGGCCGCAGCGCTGCAAAATCGTTTTCGAACACAAACGTTCCGGTGTAACCAGGATTCTTTGCTCCGCCGGCGCGCGAATTCCCCGGACAAAGATAACAGCCCGGATCGTACGCAGGCGTTGTCTCCACCGGAGCTTTTTCCACCTGGCCTTGCCACGGCCTCTCTGTGCGATGAGGCGAAACCAGCACCCATTCCCCTGTCAGCGGGTTCCAGCGCCTGTGCGGGTGCGCGCCCAACTCAAATTGGCTCATACCCTCGCTCGCTCCTCTACCTCGCTCCCGTCCTTCACGCCTTGCCGTATCCTTCCGGATGGCTCTTGTGCCACTGCCACGCGCTTTCCAGAATGTGTTCGAGTTTCGGAAATTGCGGCTTCCAGTTCAGCTCTCTTCGGATCTTTTGCGAACTCGCGATCAGCACCGCCGGGTCTCCGGCGCGTCGTGGCGATTCCACCACCCGAATCTCCTGGCCCGTTACCCGCCGCACCCCCTCAATCACCTGACGCACCGTGAATCCGTTCCCGCTTCCCAGGTTGTAAATCAACTTGCTCTGTCGCTCCAACGCCTCCAACGCCAGAAGATGTGCCGTAGCCAGATCGCTGACGTGTATGTAATCCCGAACGCACGTGCCATCCGGAGTCGGATAGTCCGTCCCAAAAATTTCTACGTACGGCTGCTTGCCTAACGCCACGTTCATAATCCGCGGCACCAAGTGCGATTCCGGCTGGTGAGCCTCGCCCCGGTCCGCCGTCGCCGCCCCTGCAGCGTTAAAGTAACGCAGGCTCGCATACCGCATCCCGTGAATCCGTTGGAACCATTCCAACATCCGCTCCACCAGCAACTTCGACTCGCCATACGCGTTCGTCGGCCTCAACGCATCATCTTCCTGAATCGGAGACCGCAAGGGATTCCCATAAAGCGCCGCCGTCGATGAGAACACAAACCGCTGTACGCCCGCCGCCAGCATGACCTCCAGAACACCCAATGCGTTCGCGGTATTATTCCGAAAGAAGGTTTCCGGCGTTTTCATCGATTCGCCCGCTTCAATGAACGCGGCAAAATGCAGTACTCCGTCGAAGGCGTGCTTGCGAAACAATGCAGCCAGCCCTTCCTTATCCGCCAGATCACCGACAACCAGTTCCGCTCCCGAAGGCACCGCCTCCCGGTGTCCACGACTCAGGTTGTCGATAATGACCACCTCATGACCAGCCGCCAGAAGTTGGTCCGCCACCACGCTCCCGATGTATCCCGCTCCCCCCGTGACCAGAAGCTTCATTCGCCGCGCCTCCTCAAGTCGCCAGCGGTATTTATCACAGCGTGCCAACCCCGTCCGCCGCCGTGCACACGTAAATCTCGGGCTGCTGTCCGATCGCGCGGCCGTACTCTTCCGCCACTCTCCTCTGAAACGCTCCTACACTCTCGGACTTCACCACATTTATCGTGCAACCGCCAAAGCCGCCGCCGGTCATCCGCGCTCCGTATACACCCTCTAGGTCCCTGGCGATCTCGACCATCACGTCTAATTCCTGGCAGCTCACCTCGAAATCCTTGCGCAAACTTTCATGCGAGGCGTACATCAGCCGGCCAAAACCAACCAGGTCGTGCTGAGCCAGCGCGTCGCCCGCTTGCAGCACGCGCGCATTTTCACGGATCACGTGTCGGCATCGCCTTTGCACCACTTCCGGCAATTCCGCGCCATGCTTCTCAAAATCGCGCATCGAAACATCCCGAAGCGCTTTCACCCCCGGCACAACTCCTGCGAAAAACTTCGCTGCATTCTCGCATTCTTGCCGTCGCAGGTTATACTCGCCACCTGCCACGCTGTGCCGCACCATGGTATTGCAGATCACTAAGCGCACTTCTTCCGGCACGGGCTGATGGAGGTACTCCAGAGACCGGCAATCCAGCAGCAGCGCGTGGTCCTTCTTCCCTTGTACCGAAACAAACTGGTCCATGATTCCGCACCGCGCACCTACGAACTCATTCTCCGCTCGCTGACACAGTAGCGCCATCTCTGCTCCGCCCATGGCCTGCCCGGCAACGTCCAGCAGCGCACGGCACGTCGCGACTTCCAGGGACGCAGACGAACTTAGCCCGGCGCCTTGCGGCACATCTCCATCAATCAGCAGACTGGCCCCTTCCAGCGCAATGCCTCGCTCGCGCAATTTCTGCGCTACTCCAATCACATAGTCACCCCATCGGCCTTTCGCATGGTTCGGCAGGTGATCAATCTCGAATTCGGCCTGTTCGCGATATTGATTCGAAAACAAGGCCAACCGGCGGTCTTCTCGGCCCGCGAATCCGATGCGCGTCTCCAACTGAATCGCAGCCGGCAGCACAAACCCATCGTTGTAATCTGTGTGCTCTCCGATCAAGTTCACACGGCCCGGCGCGCGCACGAACTTCGGCGCTACACCATAAAGCTGAAGGAATTGTTGACTCAATCTCTCGATCGGGTAGGTCGTTGGGTGAGCAGGCACCGGGCTTGGTCAGCTCCTATGCGCCCAGTATAACTGTGAATTCAGCTCCGGCAGAAGGTAGCGCTATTCAGACAGCGCGTGGGGATACAAAGACCGTCCCGGATAATGCCGCTCCAATCGCCTGAATCAGGTCCGAATACATCCGGGATTTCAAAACATATGCCAGCCCGCCGCTGTCGAGTGCGGCCGCCACGTAGTCCTCGCCCTCTTGTACCGTCAGGAAAACCACCTTCGCCGTTGATCCGCGTTCCCGCAATTCCCGCGCAGCCATCAGCCCATCCAGCCCGGGCATGGTAATGTCCAGTACCACCAGGTCGGGATTCAGCTTGCACGCCACATCGACCGCCGTCTTCCCGTCCCTGACCGCACCCACAACCTCAAAATGCTCCCCAACAATGTCGGACGCGTTCGCCAGCATTCCCGCATGATCGTCAGCTAGCAGAATCCGCGCGCGAGACTCCATCAAGCCCTCTCGTCAATCCTGGTCTAACCGGAAAACCAACATTTAACCGATTCAATACACTTTTCACAACTGCAAAATGTGACAGTTTCCCCGTAAAATTCCGATTCTCTAGAAAATCGATTTGCCTATGAATGCCCGATGCAGGCACCATCCAAAACTGTCACAATTGACAGTTTCAAAATGGCCCTGCCTGTATCAACATTTTCGCCACCTGAATGTGGGGTCAGGCTGAAGTTTCGCTCGGCGTTTGCTGGAGTCTTCCAAACGCTGGTGCCCACTATCGAGCAGCCCGGACGGTTCGCAGAAACGTTTCGTTTTTAAACGGGGCGGAGTGCTTCTGGAAACTCTTGGGCGGAGATTTTCCAGGCTGTTTCGGGTTGCTCGATAGTAGGCACGTTCTTCTGGCTCTCTTCCCACTCATATATGCTCTGTCGTCCTATTCCGAGACTTCGGTGTCTGGGAGTCTTAACGTGTCACTGTTCATTTTAGGTTCTTTTGAATAACATTCTAGTTAATCTGTCGAGGGCTGGAGTCCTAGGGTGGCTAAGGCACGTGTCCTGATCGCAGACGATCACACATTAGTCGCAGAAGCATTCAAGCGATTGCTTGAACCCGAGTGCGAGGTTGTCGGCACCGTGGCGGACGGTAGGGCCCTGTTGCGGCAGGCTCCTCAACTGGATCCCGATCTTGTTCTGGTAGACCTGAACATGCCTCTCCTTAACGGACTGGATGCCAGTCAACAACTCAAGCTAGCCTTGCCCAAGATCAAAATCATTGTCTTGACTATGAATGAAGATCCGGAAATCGCCGCGGAAACCATGAGCAAATGGGCATCCGGCTATCTCCTGAAAAAGTCCGCCGGCAGTGAACTCCTCAAGGCCGTCCGTGACGTCCTCAAAGGTGGAAAATACGTCACTCCGGCCCTTCAAAAGGAAGTGGCCGAGCTCGAAGCTCGCGAATCCCGCTCCGATGCAACGCGCACCCTGACCCCTCGCCAGCGCGAAGTGTTGCAACTCTTGGCCGAAGGCCACACCATGAAAGAGGCCGCCGCGATCCTTAACGTGGCGACTCGTACCGTCGCATTCCACAAATATCGCATCATGCAGGATTTTGGTCTGGCGAATAACTCAGAACTACTGCGCTTCGCCATGAAGCAGAAGCTCGTCAATCAGAGCTGACCCGGACCATCCCGGAATTTCCATTTCAGTCTGCGTTGGCGTGGCGAGCCACACGCTCCATTCCCACTTCCGTAACAATCTCCGTGCCTTCCCCCGCTTTGGACGACACATACAATTTCCCTGCTGCCATTCGGACCCGCTCGCGCATGCTCGCCAGCCCCACTCCGGCTGGGCACTGGCTCACATTGAACCCGGTCCCATGATCTCGAATCGTTAACCGCAGCATGTTGACGGTCGGCGCCAACAACACCTCAATCGACCGTGACCCGCTGTGCTTCACCGCATTATTCAGCGCCTCTTGCGCCACTCGGTATAGACACAAAGCTCGCTCTTCCGATACAAAGCCTGGTATCGGTTCCGCTTCAAGATTTATGTTCACATCGTGCTGCCTTGAAACCTGGGCGCAAAGTTCCCGCAACGCCGAATTCAATCCCAGGTGTTTTAGCTTCGAAGAATGCAATTGGTGCGACAGGCCATGGACATCTGCGGCCAGTTGACTGGCATCGTCCACTACGGATGTCAGTTCTTCCCGGGCTACCCGCAAGCCGATCGGAAGACCGTGCTTCAACCGGTCCAATCCGATGATCAGCAACGACAATCTTTGTCCAATGTCGTCGTGTAGCTCCCGCGCTAGTCGCTGACGTTCACTTTCCTGCGCCTGGATCAATCGCTCCGTCAGTTCTAGCAGTTCCGTCTTCGCCCGCTTCAGCTCCGTTATGTCTACATTTACCCCGCGCAGTCGCAACGGACGTCCACGCCCGTCCCGATACACTCTCCCTCGAAACAACACCCACCGCTCGCTTCCGCCTGCTTCGTGGTATCTCCATTCGGTCAGTAGATTGTCGCTGTCGGTTCGATCCTCCAGCGCTGCCAGCGTCCGTCGGTACAGGTCGCCACGATCTTCTTCCGGCACCCGCTCTAGAAATTTCTCCCACGAAAGCTCCAGTTCCACCGGCGTCTTCCCCATCAATGAATCATCCCGCTGCGACCAGCGTACCTTCCCCGCCACAACATCCAATTCCCATAACGCCGTGCGCGATGCCTGCAATATCATCTCTAGCCACTCGTTCTTTTCTTTTAGCTCAACCTCTGCCCGGTGTTTATGCAGGGCTGTCCCAAAAATGTTGCTTAACGTCTTCAGCCGGCTCACCACCGCCCGCGTCCATTCCTGTCCGCACTCCCGTCGTGCCAACACCAGCGCGGTTCCCGCGTCTGCGTTTGCGTTTGACGCGATCACTAGAATCGAACCAACACCGCGCGATTCCAGATACTCGTGATCCTCCCGATTCCCTTTGGGCATCTGCTCCAGATTCGAAAGAGCCACGGTCTGCCCACACTGGATTTGCTCCATTAACCATGGGGTGTGGTCTCCCAGTTGCAAACCGTAATTCGAAGAAATCGATTTGTCCGTGCTTCCAAACGTCCGCGCGATGCCCACTGTTCCGGCCTCCAGCGTCACCCACAGGACCCAATCCGCGCCCTTTGCGTTTCGTATCGCTTCCAACCCCTCTTGAATCGCTCTCTCAACGTCTTCCGGCGCGCAATGTGCCAATCGCTCCGAAAACTCTGCGACGACCCGTTCAGTTTCAAATCGCCGCTCCACCAGTCGACGCGCCGCATTCTTTCTTTGCACCTCGATCAGCAGCCAACAAATCAAAATCGTTTCCAGCGCGATAAACACCACAATGCTGACGATTACGAACTTGTACTTTGCCCAAACACTCGGTTCCTCAAAACGCATCTCGCTCGTCTCGGGTACCCGTGACACCGGAATCTGCCACCGTGCCAACAGCCTCCAATCCACTATGCTGCTCATCGGCACAGCGCGGATTGCCACCTCCTCCGCTCGCTTGCCTCCCAATATCTGCTTTACCTGCTCTGCCACTACCTTCGCTTCCCGCGAACTGTCGTAAAGATTGCCGCCGACAATTCCGTGGCCCAGCAACTGTGCTGCCCCTGCATACATCGGACGGGGCGCATCGGCCACAATCCGGTCCAGGTATTGATCCTGCGAGTAAACGTGCCCTTCTCTGTCCTCGGTTTCCGACAGAAAGAACAGAACATCCGTCGAGGACAACTCCTTGTACCTCTCCCGCACCTCGGCCGGGCTCAATCCTTCCCAATACGTGAACTGCAACCGGCCCGACAATGGCTCCATCTGCTTCTTGGCGATCCATTCCAGCCACTTGTCTCGGGGAGACGTCCCGCAAAGCACTACCAACCGCGTCGTCCCAGGCTGCAGAGCCATCGCCAATTCAGCGGTCTTCCGATAGTCCAACACCGGCTCGGTTCCCGTTACTCCGGGCGGCGGCCTTATCGCGTCCGGGATATCCTTCGGGATCATCGTGAAAATTACCGGCACTCCCGGGAATAGCCGGCTCCGTATTTCCAGAACAAACGCGAGAGCCGGCCGCTGGCCTGCAACTATCGCATCCAGCCGCTCGTCTTTATATTTCGCGCGATAGATCTTCTCCAATTCTTGTGAATATCCCGGTTCCTTGAGTTTCGGCAGGTCGATCGTTTCTGAAAACAACTCCACGGACTCCGGGGCGTTTAGCTCATTGCTGACCTGTTCCAAAAACTCCGTCTGCCGCTCGAACCCAAGGTTCGTCGGCAGCACCAACAGCACTCTCTTTCGCTCCGGAGCACGAGTAGACTCTCGTTCCGCACTGTGCGTTACCGCGCCCGCGGACACCCAGCAGATTGTCAGACACACTACGACCCGGACCGTTCTTCTTAACACGGGAGCCTCTCCCGACCTCACCTTTTAGGGAACCGTCGCCGGCTTCCCGGTTACTCCGGAGCCGGCACTGCTGCATTGGAAACGCAATAGTATGTAATCTACGGTAAGACCGCAATGAATAACAAGCTGGTCCCACCCCGACACGCGGCGCTGCGGACTCTCGAACTTCCGCATCAACCGAAAGTCCTCACTTCGACAGTGTCTGCTGGACCGTTTTATCTCGCCAGAAGTCTTGCCCAAGCTGGGGCAACGTATAGATAGGATCGAAATACTCGTATCGCCGCGTCAGCGCTTCGGGATCATCGGTCTCGATCCCAGTGCGATAGTTCTTTGTCCAATACGAGATGCCCAACTGGCGGTCGTACTCCTTCACCTGGTGCACCCAGCGTTTCCCCACGAACGGCACGTCGCAGATCATGCGTGGCGTCGCAAATCCGGGCAAATATCCCATGATGTCGTGCTGCAGCTTTTGCACTTCATGTATCGCCAGCCGCCAGTGTTCCGCGTTCGGGATCATATCGCACTGATAGAAGTAGTACGGCATGATCTTGCCGTGATCCAGCAATGTGAAGCACAACTCCAATAGCTCATTCGCTGTCGCGTTTACACCCCGCAGCAACACTCCCTGGTTTCGCACATCGCGATAGCCCATGTCCAGCAGCCCTTGCACCGCCTTACGCACCAGAGGCGTCACCTGCCGCGCGTTATTCACATGTGTATGCACCGCAATGTCTACGCCACGTTCCCGAGCCTTCTTCGCCAACCGCTCTAATCCTGCCTGTACTTCGCTTTGCAGGAAATGCTGCGGTATCGCGATCAGCCCTTTCGTCGCCAGGCGGATGTCCTTGATGTTCGGTATATCCATCAGCTTCGAGCAGAAATCTTCCAGCGCGGTAATCGGCGTGTTGGCAATGTCCCCGCCGCTCACCACCACGTCGCGCACCGAAGGTGTCACCCGCAGGTACTCCAGCATCTGCTGGTAACGGTCCTTCTGCGGTATCTGAAACTTCAGCTTCACCACCTGCGGCACGTCGTTGCCCACCAGATCCATCCGCGTACAATGCCCGCAATATTGCGGACACGTCGACAGCAACTCCGCCAGTACTTTGGTCGGGTACCGGTGTGTCAGCCCTTCCACCGCCCACATATCCGATTCATGCAAAGAGTCTCGGCTCGCCTTCGGATGGCTCGGCCACTCCGGATGACGGTCCTCAAACGCCGGCAGCATGTACCGCCGCACCGGATCGTTCCACAGATCCTTTTCATCCATCGTGTTCAGCATGTGCGGCGGCACCAGCAGCGACATCGTGGCCCGCTCTTTGATGTCCCGCTCCATGCTCGCCAGCAGGCTCTCCGGCAACAAACTCCCAAACACTTCCTTCAGTTCGCCCAGGTTCTTCACCGTGTGCCGACGCTGCCACAGAGCGGTCTCCCACTCTTCCTGGGTAACATCCTTGTACCCCGGAAAGCGCCGCCAATCCGGCTCCACAAACTCTCGCTTCAGCGGATACTGGAACGGCTGTTCGCCAGCATGCACTCTCCCCGCAGGCCTCCAAACGGGCCGCGCAGGCTTGCTTCCAGGCGTAGTGGTTTTCGTTTCACTCATAGGCATTCCCTTTGTCTTGGGGGACCGGCGTGCACAACGGTGTGTGTACACTTAAGGATAGCTGAGCCTCGTTCTTTCCGCTACCCCCTGAAATTCGCTGGCTGCGACATCACCTTGGTGAGGGCTGATGATTGACCAATAACACTCGCAGTTCCCCGTCGCTCACTTTTCCATTTACAACCGTCTGCGTACGCACCCGCCATGCAGCGAACTTATTCGTGCCTTGCCATGCGATTCAGCACTACGGATTCCGCTCTCGGTCGGTACTCCAAAACCAACGGACTCGCTACCCCCACGGTCAATCGCCGCAGCCAGAACACGAACGGCCGCGCGGTTCGCTCTTTCCTCCTCGATTCCAAACGGTAGTAGTGCTCCCCCCAGTGCACGACTTTCGGCGGGTCCCAACCCGGCTTATCCACACACGACGCGATTTCCAGAATTTCGTCCTCCCCGTCCGTCATCACGGATATTTCATCCGGCCCCTCGGTCAATTCCATTTCTTTTCTTCGGCCCCTTAGCACCCACACCTGCTCCACAACGTAAAGCGGCAACGAGCCCACCACCGTCCCCACGAAAGCCGCGCTCGCAAACCGAATCGCCCCTTCCACCATAACCCCAGCGATCAGCCAACTCAGCGGATGAAGCGCCAGCAGCGTCAGTGCCGCGAATCCCTCCGTTCCTTCAGGGACCGCAGCTTCAGGATGCTGCGCCGTTGTCGAGAAAATCACCAACCGGGCCCAATGCGTCACAGAGTATGAATACCAATACACGAACGCGCACACTCCGGCCAGAAACTCGCCCAGCCCACTGATGAACGCTGCGGGAATCCACGAAATGGCATGGCGCGACTCGCACCCTTGGCGCCACCGCCGAGGTAGTAACGCCGCAAGTGGCCCTATCAGGTAGGTCCACATCATAATTCCTGAAATTTAGGATCGTTTTTTAGCGGAAATGGTAAACCGCACCGCGATTCCCTTTTGCCCCGCTCCCAACTGGTCCACTCGCGCCACTTCGCCCTCATATTCGTAATTCTGTGGACTGGCTGGCGAATGATACGGCACCGTTACCAGCACCTTCGTTCCTTTTTTATAAACATCCCGTTGCGTTACGAAATATATGCCATGTTGCGACACGTTCGTGGTAGT
>Ga0335076_10001112_pt1 | contig 25708 bp, 25 predicted proteins | sample Lox_Sample_25_FD_206717 | JGI IMG/M metagenome (GOLD analysis project Ga0335076, IMG submission 206717) | Soil microbial communities from Loxahatchee National Wildlife Refuge, Florida, United States - Lox_Sample_2.5 | ecosystem: Environmental > Terrestrial > Soil > Wetlands | place: USA... | reverse complement strand
GTGACGCAGCGCCGTGCGGTAATAGGCGATCGCCTCGCGGTGCGCGCCGACGCCGGCGGAGCGCTCGGCTGCGCGTGGCGCGAACTCGAGCACCGCTGCAACATCGCCGGCGCGCACGGCGTGGTGCACCAGCCGTGATTCGCTCACCTCGCACCGGTCCCGGTCCCGCAGGACTTGCAGGAGCCGCGTGTGCAGCGAGCGCGCCTGGGTCGGCGTGAGCGAGTCTTCCACCGCGCGCCGCGACAACTCGTGCCGGAACGTGAGGGACTCGTCCGGATTGCGCACCATGCCGCCGCGCGTGCCTTCCTCGAGCGCCGCTTCCGAGCTGTGCAGCACCGCCCCGATCAGCCAGGCCTCGGTGTGGCCCGGCACGGCTGCGACCAGCTCGGCCAGCCTGCGGGCGTCGGGCGAGAGGCGCGCGACGCGAGCGATCACTGCGTCGCGTACCGAGGTGGGTATCTCACCGGGCGGCGCGGCGAGCAGCTCGGTGACATAGAACGGATTGCCGCCGGTCGCCGCATAAAGACCGGCTGCCGAGCGCCCGAGTGTCTGGGCGAGCTCGCCGATCGCAGCCTCAGATAGCGCCGCAAGCGGCAGACGCTTGACCGTCTCTGCGGGGAGAAGGCCGATCGCAACCTGCAAGGGGTGCCGCGCGTGGATCTCGTCGCTACGGTAAGTAGCGACCAACATCGCGCGGGTCCGTGCGATACGCCGGCCGAGGTACTTCATGAGGTCGAGGGTGGCGTCATCCGCCCAATGCATGTCCTCGATCACCAGTACCACAGGCTTTCCCGGACGCTCGAGCTCATCAATCGTGGCGACGAATATCCGCTCGCGACTCGTGCCCTCCTGCAGCGCCTCGAGCAGCGTGCCGCCGACCTGGCGGCCGACATCGCTCAAAGGCCCCAGCGGCTGCGGCGTGGACAACGGGTCGCACGCGCCCCACAACACCCGAACCTCGGCGCCGAGCCGGCGAATGAACTCCCTGACGGTCGCGGTCTTGCCCATACCGGCTTCGCCCGTGACCAGCACCACGCAGCCGCCGCGGCCCTCGATCGCCTCGTGCCAGCGAGTGAGCTGCGCGAGTTGCTTATCGCGCTCGAGGAGCAGCATGGCGACCACCTGATGCGTTCGTTGAGTAGCTCGTGTTCCCCGCGCTGGCGTCCGTAGGTGGGGAGCGGCGGAAAGATGGGGTGCCGCACCGATGGCGTTCGCCGCCGCGCGCCTTAGTCTGCGCGGCACCGGAATAATCCGGACCGGAGAAAGTCACATGAAACACGTTGTCACCACCCTCATTGGTGTAATAGCCCTCTACGCGATCCCCCCGAGCGCTCTCGCCGGTACGGCACCGAACGACGGGGCTCGGCAGGAGACGGTGAGATTCGGCGATCTCGATCTGACGCGGCCCGCCGGAGCGCAGGAGTTGTATCGCCGGATCACGCACGCCGCCCGCGACGTGTGTGAGACCTTCAGCCCAGGCGGGTCCGCGGTCGGCATTAGCAATCGCGTCTGCATCGACCGGGCGATCGCGCAGGCTGTTGCGGACATCGACAGTCCGTTGCTCACGGAGCGCTACGAGCGGCAGGCACGCCGGCAGATTCTGCCGCTGCAGCAGGCGCGACTCAATCGGTAAAGCGCACTATGGCCGAAAGATAGGGAGGGGCTCCTCAATTATGGGGAGCCTCCCCGTGGGCGTGGGCCTCGCGCCTGAAGTCTGATCAAGCGCCTGGGAACGGCGTACGGGGAGGCCGGTTATGAGCCACACGCAGAGCTACGACGGTGAGTGTTTCTGCGGAGCGGTCGGGTTCACGGTGACGGGAGCGCCGGTGGCGTCTGGTTACTGTCATTGTGAGTCGTGCCGGCAGTGGTCGGCCGCGCCGGTCAACGCGTTCACGCTGTGGCGGGTGGAGAATGTCAGCATCACGCGCGGCGCGTCCCGCATCGGCACGTTCGAGAAAACCGACAACAGTCGACGCAAGTGGTGCACGTCATGCGGCGGTCACCTGTTCGCCGAGCACCCGGGACTGGGCACGATCGACATTTACGCGGCGGTACTGCCACAGCTTCAATTCAGCGCCGGCGTGCACGTCCACTACCACGAATCGGTGCTGCACATCCTTGATGGCTTGCCGAAGTTCAACGATCTGCCGAAGGAAATGGGCGGGTCCGGCGTGACGCTTCCGGAATGATCGACGGAACCATCACCGGGTAACTGGCTCAGCCCCGAAAATCGAACATAGTCGTCCGACTATCAAACCAAACAGCGGCACAACAGATCGGCATCAATCAGCCATTCGATTGCCTTCCGTCGTGCTTCGATCTCATCGAGTGCCGCCACGAGTAGAGTCGGATCGTGCGCAGCAGTGCCGATGTCAGGTTCCGTCGGGGTCGGCCGCGACGCCAGCTGAAGCCCACGTGGCGCGGTCGAATGAGGAGCGGTTGTAGTAGACATCGTGGCCTCCTTGCTCAATGCGGCTCGACCATCTGCTCGCTCGCACTCAAGCCCGGCTTCCCGTATACACCCACTTCGGGTCACGGTCATGCCGGAGGTGGTCCCAGCTGCTGCGAGCACTCTCATGCAACACGCGTGCCAGCGCATCATTCGGAAGGATGGTGCTCCGCCCACCGTCCGCTCGACTCTTGCCCGAACACTGGGCACGCGCCGAGCGGTGCGCTCGATCGTAGTGCATGCACTTTCGGTCGTGAGGGTTCCGCTCGTACACCAGGCAGTCTGCCGTCTCGAATGCGCGAGTTTCCGCAATTCGATCGGATTGAGTGGACCGAGTTCCGCTGAGCCGCCAGGGGCATTTCGATGGACAGTCCACGAGTCTCCTGATGACATCGTCGGCGGCGAGGGAAATGAGCAGCGCCAAGCCGACCCTGAACGAGTACCAGACCGCGGACAATGACAGCCGGCAGCGGACACCGTACACGGCGAGCTTCCGCACCGCACCTCGTGGGCGCGCGCGGTTTTGCTGGACCAGTTACGGCATGAACGCCTATCTCACGCGCTACGCATTGCCGGACAACGGCTGCACCGCGGTGCCGCGCACACGGTGATTCATGCGGTGCAGCGCATCTATACGGATGGTATGAATGGCCAGACCGTCGCGGACTGGTCGCCTGAGCGCGCGAGACCCACGAGACGAACACGGGTTCGCGAAGGATCATCTCCGAAAGTCAGATGAATTTGCTCCGGAGTTCCGGGCTCGGACGGCATGCCGGGTGTTTGGCCCAGCACGCCGGCGGGCACGGCTACGGCAACGCCTGCACCCTTGAGGAAGTCGCGCCGTGAGATGATGTGGACGGCGGTGGCGGACGCCTCCGCTGCGGCCTCAGGCCGGTGCGCCGTCATCGTTCTGACTTCACTGCCGACTACCTCGTAGAGCAGGTGCGTGCCATACGCGCGTCGCCTGGCAGGGGTCAGGCCCCCCGTGTAGGATCAAGGTCCACTGTACGTCGCAAACGTTACATCCGATCGTTGCCGGGTCTCGACGATGGCGTCCAGCCTCCTGGGAGAAATGCGAACATGAGACTGCCCTGGTTTTCGATTTTTGCCGTGCAACTCGTCCTGCAGGGCTGGCACCTGGGCGTAACCCTCCGGTGTGCCGGTTCGACAGATGCGTCCCAATACACATGAGACGGGGTGACTTCCGCAGGATGCTTGTCGGTTGCGCTCTCGGCGTCGTGACCGCGGTGGGACCCGCGGATGCCGCGCCGGCCGAGTCAGAGTCCTGGCAATTCGCGCTGACCGCGTACGGATATTTACCGGCGATCTCGGGCACCGCCTACTTCCCCGTGGCCGGCACCGGCGCGAACTTCAACCTCAATCAGGCGGATCTCATCGACAACCTCAAGATGACCTTCATGGGAGCGTTCGACGCGCACCGCGGCAGCTGGGGATTGTTTGCCGATGTGCTGTACCTCGACCTCGGTCGGCGAAACACCAACGTGCACGATTTCACCATTGGCGATGTCGGCATACCTGCCGACACCACCTCCGACGTCAGTATCGACATGAAGAGTTGGATCGCGAATGCCGTCGCCGAGTATCGTGTGACCAGCAGGGGCGAGAGCACGCTCGATATCGTAGCCGGGTTGCGTTATCTGTCACTCACGGAGCGGCTGCAGTGGAACTTCACCGGCTCGCTCGGGAGCCTGCCGGAGGCGGCCCGCTCGGGCAACCAGGAAATCAGTAGCACGATCGTCGACGGAATCGTGGGAGTGAAAGGACAGCTTCGCGGTGACGGCGGCTGGATGATGCCCTTTTACGTCGACGTCGGCACGGGCGGTGCGCCTCTCACCTGGCAGGGTGCCATCGGCCTCGCTTACATGTTTCATTGGGGCGAGCTCGGCTTGCTATATCGGTACATCGACTTCCGATTCGACACCGGCAAGCTGAAGGACCTCACCATCGTCGGTCCAATGGTGAGTGCGACATTCCGCTGGTAGCGCTGCGAGAGTGAGTGGTTACATGCGTCCATGGCGGCTCCTTCACTATCAACGGCTGATCTCAGCGACGCTCATCGCTGTGCTCGCGCCCACAGCAAGCCATGCGCAGACCAGCTCCGCCGCAGGGGCGTACACGAGCGGGGTGGGCTCGCCAAGCGAGAACCTGCTCAATGACCGCTTCATGCTTACCGTCGGCGCATTCGTGGTGACTTCGAAAATCAATGGCAGCCTGAGCGGTAGCGCGAACACCTCGGAGCAGAACATTGACTTCGACAAGCAATTCGGCACCGATGCCGACCAGACGCGCGGGCGCGCAGATGTGTTGTGGCGGATCACCCCCCGGCAACATCTGCGATTCAGTTACTTCGACGATGACGTCCAACACACGCGAACCATCGATCAGGATCTGGACTGGGGCGATTACACCTTTTTGGCCGGCGGGCAGGTAAGCGCGGAGACGAAGCTGCGGGTTTACGAACTGGACTACGAGTTCGCATTTCTACGGCGGCCCAACTACGAGATCATGGCCGTCGCCGGTATCCACCTCGATGATCTGACGTTGAAGCTCTCCGGCAACGCTGCGCTGACCGTCGATACTCCGACGGGGCCTGTTCAGGAGGCGGCCACCTTCACGACCAAGTCGAATTCAGTCTCGGCGCCGTTGCCGGTCCTCGGTCTGCGGGCCAACTGGGCAGTCTCGCCGCACGTCTACCTCGATGCGGCTGGGGAGCTATTCGCAATCAGCTATCAGGGTGTAAATGGTAACTGGTCCGAGCTACGTGTCGGAGCGACCTGGATGTTCAGTGACCACTTTGGCATCGGCGCGGGCTATGACCGCTACGCACAGCACGTTGACTTGACCAAGTTAAGCTTTAGCGGGCGGCTGAACTTCGGCTATCAGGGTTTGCTGATCTACGTGCGAGGTGGTTTCTAGCGAAGCTCACGAGCTTCGACGTAGGGTTCGGGGCTCTGCTTCCACTCCAATGAAGTTCCCGTCGCAAGCGATCGTGCCGGCACGATAATCTCCGCGCAAGCCCGCAGCGCATCTGCGAATACTATGGCACCGCTCGGCGCGCAAATCGCGCCGGAATTGACATGGTCACGCTTGTGATAGCGTTGGTTGTGTTCGGTAAGCTGTGACATCCGTACGGAGCTTGTAGCTGCACCCCGCCATGCCCTCACGAATCGAGGATTACGCACTTCTGGGCGACTGTGAGACGGCAGCACTGGTCTCGCGCGGTGGCTCGATCGACTGGTTGTGTTGGCCGCGCTTTGACAGTGGTGCATGCTGTGCGGCATTGCTCGGCGGCCCCGAGCACGGTTGCTGGTTGCTGTCACCGCACGACTGCACGGCGACCGTGAGGCGGCGCTACCGAACCGACACGCTGATTCTCGAGACAGAATTCACCACCGCACACGGGGTGGTGACCCTCATTGACTTCATGCCGGTGCGCGATCAGGGCTCACATGTGATCCGCATCGTGCTTGGACAGCGCGGGCGGGTGGTGATGCGCACCGAGCTGATCCTGCGCTTCGACTACGGAGCGCTCATCCCATGGGCGACGCGCCTCGAGGACGGACGCCTGTGTTTCGCTGCCGGTCCGCACCGGTTGGTCTTGAGCACGCGCGTGGCGCTGCGCGGCGAAAATCTCAAGACGGTGGGAGAGTTCCGCGTGGCGGCCGGTCAAAGCGTCGCCTTTGTGCTGAGCTATGCGACTGCTTCTGCACCCGTACCCCGCCCGATCGAGGCTGCGGCGGCTCTGCGAACAACTGAACGCTTCTGGCGCCGGTGGGTCGGGCAAAGTTCAGACGCGGGAGAATATGATGCGGCCGTACGCCGCTCGCTCATCACCCTGAAGGCGCTGACCTATCGACCCTCAGGCGGAATCCTGGCCGCGCCGACGACTTCTCTTCCCGAGCGGGTCGGCGGCGAGCGGAACTGGGACTATCGCTATTGCTGGGTTCGTGATGCGACCTTCACGCTCCAGGCCATGATGAACACAGCCCACTATGCGGAGGCAGAGGCGTGGCGTGCCTGGCTGCTGCACGCGGTGGCGGGCGATCCCGCAAAAATGCAGATCATGTACAGCGTCCTGGGCGAACGTTTGCTGCCCGAGTGGCAGCTCGCCTGGCTGCCAGGCTACGAGAAGTCATTACCGGTGCGTATCGGCAACGCTGCCTCAGAGCAACTGCAACTTGATGTGTTCGGGGAGCTCATGGAGGTGCTGCACCATGCACGCTGCAGCAAGCTGGCCGTAAGCGAAGCGGGATGGTCACTGCAGCTGGCTCTGCTCGAGCATCTGGAGCGCATCTGGCGGGAGCCGGACCGTGGCATTTGGGAGATCCGTGGTGCGCCACGGCACTTCACCCATTCGAAAGTCATGGCCTGGGTGGCTGTGGATCGTGTGATACGCAGCGCCGAGCGGTTCCGCCTCAAGGCCCCGCTGCGTCGCTGGCGGATGCTGCGCCGGTGCATACATCAGGATGTGTGTCGCCGCGGCTTCAACCGCAAGGTCGGCGCCTTCGTGCGCTCGTACGGTTCCCGGGATCTCGATGCCAGTATCTTGCTGCTGCCACTGGTGGGCTTTCTGCCGATGAGCGACCGACGCGTGCGTGGCACCGTGGAGGCGATCGAACGCCGCCTGCTGCGCGATGGCTTGGTCAGGCGTTACGAGTCGAGAGCGCGCAACGACGGCCTGCCCGGGGGCGAGGGTGCATTCCTCGCCTGCAGCTTCTGGCTGGCAGACAACTATGTATTGCTTGGACGCCGTGACGACGCGCGACAGCTCTTCGAGCGGGTTCTGGCTTTGCGCAACGATGTCGGGCTGCTCTCCGAGGAATATGATCCGGTTGAACGGCGGTTCCTCGGAAACTTTCCTCAGTCTTTCTCACATATCGCGCTTGTCAATACCGCCCTAAACCTGCTGCGCGAAAGCGGCCCCGCGAGGCAGCGCGCGCGGAACGCTGGGCACCCGTGTGTTCCCGGCAGACGAACTGCCCGAGGGCCAGCTCGGCAAAGCAAGCGCCGGCGGCCTGCGGCCACCGGTCAGCGCTAGAGTCCCAGTGTCCGGGCCAGCTGCGCGGGACGTTTGCGGTACAGACGCGCGCCTCGCAGCAGTGCTCGGCTTTGCAGGCTGCTGTGCGAGCGCTCAATTGCCCGCAGGAGTGGCCCCGCATTTCATCAGTTGCACGACGGCCGCCATCCAGTTCGCTCAGGCCTTTCCTGATCTGCTGACGCAGCTTGCGTCGTGCCGGTCGCCCGCCTGCGTCGCGCTGATGACTCGGCGGAGGTATCACGCTCCCGCCTGGCCTATGGCGTCAGCGTGAGGGCGAGGAGCGAGCACCACGGAGTATAAGACCTGCAGCTGGAGCCTTGGTTTAAGGTGGGGCGCAGTTTCGCACGTGTAGTAACCTCGCAGCCGCTTCGCATACCGAATTACCGCAGGGAGTTCGCCCGAGGTGGCCAGGAACCGCAACGCCGAGATACTCGTAGTCGCCGGGCGTGAAGTTACGATCTCCAATCCGAACAAGCTCCTGTTCCCCGAGCCGCAGCACACAAAGCTCGATCTCGTGCACTACTACATCGATGTCTCGGAGGGAGCGCTTCGTAGTGCCGGCGGGCGTCCCAACATGCTGGTTCGCTATCCTGACGGAATAGAAGGGGAGCACTTCTACCAGAAGCGCGCGCCCACACGCCGCCCCCAGTGGATCGAGGTAGCCGAGCTGCGCTTTCCCTCGGGCCGCGCTGCCAACGAGGTCGTGCCGCGCGACGCGGCGGCGCTGGCATGGCTCGCAAATCTCGGTTGCCTTGAGCTGCACCCGCACCCCGTACGGGCCGAAGACCTTGAGCATCCCGACGAACTGCGCATCGATCTCGACCCGGTTCCCGGAATCGCCTGGAAGCAGGTGCAGGAAGTCACCGCAGTGGTGCGCGCTGTCCTTCAAGACTTCAACCTCGTCGGCTGGCCCAAGACTTCGGGTCTGCGCGGCATGCACATCGGCGTACGACTCAAACCGCGCTGGAGTTTCGACGAAGTGCGCCGCGGTGCGCTCGCGCTTGCGCGCGAGATCGAGCGGCGAGCGCCCAGGTTGGCAACCAGCAAGTGGTGGAAGGAGGAACGCCACGGCGTGTTCGTCGACTACAACCAGAACGCCAAGGATCGCACCGTCGCCTCCGCGTACTCGGTGCGGCCGACGCCAGATGCACGCGTCTCGATGCCTCTGGCCTGGGACGAGGTCGACGGGTGCCACCCAGCGGACTTCACCTTGAGCTCTGTGCCCGCACGCCTCAAGGAGCTGGGCGACCCGCACGCGGCGATCGACAGCCACGCTGGCTCGCTCGCAGCGCTGCTCGAGCTCTTCGAGCGCCAGGGCCTGGGCGATGCACCATGGCCGCCGCACTACAGGAGGCAGCTGTCGGAACCTCCTCGCGTACAACCCTCACGGCGAAAGTGGCCACTGCTCGAGATCGGGCGCGCTCGACGCAGAGAGGATGCGCTAGCGGGGCTTGAGCGGTGGAAAGCGCGCCATCCGCAAACGGCGGCGCATCTCGAGCCGGCCGACGTTCTGGTCGACGCGATGCGCGGGCGCTCCAGCACCTGGACTCGGATACGCGTTAACCTGCAGCACGTACCTGAAGAGCTGCGGCCAGTTCAGGAGACACTCGACCCGGACGAGAAGATCCTTTCGAGCTCGTAGGGCTTGGTGACTTCGAGCTGGTCATAACGACAGTCGCGCGGCTGCTTGTCGGCGCGCCAGCGCAGGAAGAACGCTGCGTGGCGGAAGCGATCGCCCTGCATGTGGTCGTACTTCACCTCGCAGACGCGTTCGATCCTGAGCGGTTCCCAAGACAGGTCCTTGCCCGCACTCCAGCGACTCTGGCCGCCCGGCATGCGGCTCGATGCTGCAGCCACGCCCGCCCACTCGCGCCAGGGGTGGTCGCGCAGCGCGTCTTTGCGCAGTGGAGCGAGTTCCTCCACGAGCTGCCTGCGCATCGCCATTGTGAATGAAGAGGTGACGCCGACATGCTGGAGTACCCCCCCGTCGTCGTACAGGCCCAGCAGCAGTGAGCCCACCGCATCCTTGCCACTCTTGTGCCAGCGAAATCCGGCCACGACACAGTCGGCGGTGCGTGCGTGTTTCACCTTGATCATCGCGCGCTTGCCAGCGAGGTACGTCCCCGTCGCCGGCTTGGCGATCACGCCGTCTAGTCCGGCTCCTTCGAAGCGCGTCAGCCAGTCGAGTGCAAGCGCTCGACTGCGCGTGGCCGGTGTGAGGTGCACCGGTGGTTTCACCGTTGCGAGCAACTCCTCGAGGGCGGCACGGCGTGCCGCTTGTGGCGCGGTCATGAGATTGCGTCCCGCGACAGCGAGCACGTCGAAGGCGATGAACGAAGAAGGCATCTCCTTTGCCAGTTTCTCGACACGCGATGCCGCCGGATGCAGGCGCAGCTGCAGACTGTCGAAATCGAGCCCCTGCGCCGTCGCTATCACGATCTCGCCGTCCACCACCGACTTCTCCGGCAGCCGCTCGAGCAAGGCTGCGTGCAGCTCCGGGAAATAACGATCGAACGGTCGTGCATCGCGGCTTTGGATATACACCCCGTCTTCGTCTCGGAACACGATCGCCCGGAAGCCATCCCACTTGGGTTCGTAAAGGTAATCACCCGGCGGCAGCTCGTCCGCGAGCTTGGCGAGCATTGGTTCGACAGGTGGCTTCACGGCAAGCGAAAGAGGGGTCACGATCGCAGGGCCCGTTGCTTGTCTTTGCTGAAGTAGCTGACGGCGGCGATGAAGGCGAAACTTGCGGCGCTCAGGCAGAAGGCAACGAGTAGCAGCGAATAGCGCACAGCCGAATCGCCGAGTGATTGCTGCAGACGGTCGTTAAGCACGCCGACCAGCAGAGGGCCAATGATTTGACCGAGGAGCCCCGACGCGAGCACCAGCATCGAAATGGCGACCGCGCGCATCCCTGCGCGAGCGGTGCTCATAGCGGCGGCAAAAATCGGTGCTTGATGCGCCAGGGCAAAGAAGCTCATCAGACCGAATCCGATCATCCAGGCCGGTCGATTGCCGCCAAACAGAAACAGCACCTCGGCGGGAGCTGCGAGCAAGCACATGGCGGCGGGTAAGCGGAGAAGCCAGCGCTCGTCGCGCCGACCGAGCGCGTCGCTGAGGAAGCCGCCGAGCAAGATGCCGGCGCCGCCGCAAATTCCCTGCAATGGACCGATCGAGGCGGCGACTGCCGCGATTGGCAGATGATGGACGCGCGTGAGGTACATGGCGTTCCAGGTACTCCCGGCATAGACACTTGCGCCCATGAACATCGCGCCGATCAGGATCAGTAGATAGGTGCGGGACCCGAGCAGGAAATGCACGCTGCCGGGCAGTGAGACCGACGGCGGCAGCGTCCTGCGGCCCTCGGTCATGTTACGGGCGGGCTCTCTCACAGTGAAAAAGAAGACCACCGCCAGCACCAGGCCGGGGACGCCGCTCGCGGTGAACATCCCCCGCCAGCCGTAATGCTGACCTGTCCAACCGATCAGCGGGTAGAACACGATCCCTGCAAGCGAGCTCGCCAGGCCGAAGACCGCAAGCGCAAGCGGACGGCGAGGCTCGTGAAAAAGGTCTGCGATCATCGAGTTCGAGGGTGCAATTCCGCATGCCTCGCCGGCACCCACCAGGAATCTTGCAATGGCAAGTTGCCAGATATCGGCGACGAATCGCGTGAGCGCGGTCATCAGGCTCCAGAAGGCGAAGCCGATTGCAATCACATTGCGTCGGTTCCAGCGGTCTGCAAGCCACGCGATTGGCACACCGAGCAGGGTATAGAACACTGCGAACGCAAGCCCGGAGGCCAGGCCCAGGGCGGTGTCGGAGACCAGCATCTCGCGCTTGATGAGCGGCAGCGCAAGGCCGAGGACCGCACGATCGAGGTAATTGAATGCGGAGATGAGCGTTAGAAAGCCGAGGGGGTAGACGGTATGAGCACCCCAGGCGTGGGCCGGCGCGGAAACCGCCGCTTCCGTCGCCGGGGCGACGCGCTCTCCCATGTGAGCGCTGCTAAATTGGACGCTCGCCCATTACGGTCGTGCGCACGAGGTGCCGACGCTCGCCGCGATAGTCGTGAATGCCGCGGTGCTGCAGGAAGCGGTTGTCCCAGACGATGAGCGTATCGGGGCGCCAACGGATGCGGCAATGATACTGGATACGCTGCGGTAGCGATTGCAGGTAGTTGAGTAGCGCCCGGCTCTCATCATCGGTCCAGCCGACGAAGCGCCTGAAATATGCCGTCGTGACATACAACCCCTTACGCCCCGTACGGGGATGCCGGCGCACAGCAGGATGAACGCTTTCGAGTTGATCCTCGGTGAAGGAGTGCTGCTCGCGCAGCCGCAGCTGCTTGTCTTTCGCCAGCTTCGCGTTCTTCGACCAGATGTCTTTGCCGGAATAGACGACCTGCAGGCCCTCGAGTGTTTTCTTCAGGCCCTCCGAAAGATCCTCATAGACCAGATAAGCATTCGCAAACGCCGTATCACCGCCGTATCTCGGCACATCGAGCGCACGCATGACGATGCAGAGCGGCGGTCGCTCGAGGAACGGGCTGTCGGTGTGAAAATGCTCGAACGACGGCACAACACCCTCCGGCTCGTCGGCCTCGCGCCTCACCTCCTGCATGTCGGTGTGGCCTGGGTAGGTGGGCGCCTGGGGAAGCTCTGTGATTTCCCCGAAATAGCGTGAGAATGCCTTGTGCTGCTCCGGCGTGAGCTTTTGTCCGCGGAACATGATCACGAGGAAATGCTCGAACGCGAGCATTACCTCCGAGAGCGTTTCGGCATCGAGCGGGAGCGAAGTGTCAACGCCCTTGATCTCGCAGCCACAGGCCCCGGTGAGCGGCTCGACGTCGATGCGTCGAAACTGCGGCAGCGGCCGGCCGGCGACGATTGTGCCGGCACCAGGTGAATGGGTCAGATACTCTGGGGTAGCTGCCATCGCATCACTCCGCGTGTAGCGGTATGAGCCCGCTTATTTGTGGCCGAGGCTAGCAGATCGACGCAATATTGGCTAACGGGCCGCGCAATCAACCCTGGCCCAACCTGCAGGCGCACCATGTGACATAGATCGCAGCTTGCACCATGAGCCGGGTGGAACATGCGCATGCTCCAGCGGGGATCGTTTCCCAGAGGAGTTATCGTGAGGTGTACGTTTTTATCGTTGCTGCGAGCCGCCCTGACGCACCGCGCGGGAGGTAAGGCACTGCCGCTGGGGTATGCGCTCGTCGTGCTTGCTATCGCGAGCGTCGGCGGCACCGCGCATGCTGCCGCCGAGCTCGAGGTGCTGGACACGTATCCCGCAGGCGACGATGTCACGCTCAATCGCAATCAGACGTTCTATATGCACCTGCGGTATTCCACAGATCGTCCCATCCACATCTGGGTTCGACCTTTCTTTCGCGGCCAAGCCGCGCACGCCGGTAGCAACGGCTCGTATACCTACACCGGCAGCGGTGAGGCGCTCGGCTGGTTCTTCATGATGTCGAACGAAGGTGAGGTCGATGAGATCCGCGTCAGCACGGGTGACGGCACACGCGACGGTTCATCCGATACCCTCACGTTTCCCGTTCATGTTACCGCCAGTGACCGGGATACTCCGCAGGATCCGCAGCCGGAGTGGCTCACGCGCCTCAGAGCGCGCGATGCCGAGCAACAGCAGCGTGCTTACCAGGCGTACATCAACCGCCCTGTCTCGCTGGGCAGCTCGCTGTTAGTCACACTCTTCATGTGGGTCGTGCTGGCGCTCGTTGTATGCGGTGTTGTTCTGCCCCTGCGGGCACTCGTGCGCTGGCGCGGAGGGTGGCGAGTGGCCGCAACCGTCCCAGCGGCGCTTGTTGCCTTCGTCATTCTGCGTCTGATCCTTGGTACGTGGATGGATCCCAGCTCGCACAATCTTTGGCCCTTTGAGCTGCTGATGGTGGGTGGACTGAGCGTCGCCATCATGATCGTGCTGATGCTCTTGCGTAAGCTGTCGAGAGTTGCCCCAACATGATGTCTCGCTGGGTGGCAGTGCTGTTCCTGATGGGAGTGGGCGGCGTATTGCTTTGGAGCGCATACCAGGGATACCTCAGCGGCGAGCTGCGCGCGGGCACGACGCTCCTCGGTCCCTATCGACCGAACCGCTACGACAATCCCGTCGGCTTTTACTTCTATCTGGGATTGTATTTCTGCATTGGTATTGGGCTCTGCGTTTGGGCATTACTGGTGATGCTCGGGATAGCTCCAGCGGTCAAATGGCGATGACCGCTCTGGCAGCCGGCAGCTTCCCTGCCGTGAACGACGCCGCCTTAGCCCCTTAGAAGTGCGGCTCCCTGCCTCCAAAGGCAGTGGGCCGCCACGCCCCTCCGTGGCGTGGCATCGTTTCCGCCGGAGAACCACCATGTGCGCTCGGCGCTGCTCGTGCCTGCGCTTCCCGCGGGCAGCTCTTGCAACAGGGACTACGTGAGGCAGTCAGTATGTTCGTGCATGCGGGGTTCAAGGCTTTTTGGCCGGTGATTTTCTTGCTGCCTTGGCTTTTCCTGGGGATCGCCTACCTCACGGAGTCGGCGCTTCATCGCCACCACCGTGGAACAGATGCAAATCAGACCTCGAACCGCAAGACCGTAAGCGCGGCACGCACCTCGGCGCACGGCGAGCCACCGGCTTGTTAGTGCGAGCCTTCCGGCATGGGTGCCCTGGCAGGGGTTGCGCTTGCGGTTGTGACGGTCTCGCTGTTGCTCGTGACATCTCTCTTTTGCGCTCTTAGGCTCTATCTCGATGTGACGATGGATGAGCACGCTGAGAGCAGCTCTCGTTGATCCGATCGCGAGCTTCCCAGCCAGTCTCCTGCTCTCCCTGTATTCCCGGACCGGATCGCAACGGTTCGATTGAAAGGTGACCCATGAACTACCAGCAACTTGGCGCCTACGGACCCCGGGTATCCGCGATCGGTCTTGGAACCATGGGAATGTCCGACTTTTACGGCCCCGCAGACCGCGCGGAGAGTCTTGCGACCATTCACGCGGCTCTCGACCAGGGCGTGACGCTCCTCGATACAGGTGACTTCTACGGCATGGGTCACAATGAGATGCTCGTGGGTGAAGCTCTGAAAGGCAGGAAGCGCGAGCAAGTGCAGCTCAGCGTCAAGTTCGGCGCACTGCGGGGACCCGGTCCCGGTGAGTTCCACGGCTACGATTCCCGACCGGCTGCGGTGCGCAATTTTGTGGCCTATTCGCTCAAGCGTCTGGGTGTCGGCTACATCGACATCTATCGTCCCGCGCGACTCGATCCCGGTGTGGCTATTGAGGACACCGTCGGCGCGATCGCTGATCTGATCAAACAGGGATACGTGCGCCATGTGGGTCTCTCAGAGGTTGGCGCGGAGACCATTCGCCGCGCCCAGGCCGTGCACCCGATAGCGGACCTGCAGATCGAATACTCATTGATCTCGCGCGGCATCGAGCCTGAGATCCTGCCGACCTGTCGGCAGCTGGGCATAGGCATCACTGCCTACGGCGTATTGTCGCGTGGCCTGATCAGCGGTCATTGGCGGAGGGACAGCGAGAAAGTGGACTTTCGTTCCCGAGCGCCGCGTTTTCAGGATGCGAATCTCGACAGCAATCTCGCGTTGGTGGAGAGGTTGCGCGCAGTCGCCAATGAGATTGGTGTCTCCGTTGCCCAAGCGGCCATTGCGTGGGTGATTGGTCGGGCTGCTGATCAGAGAGTCGCACTTGTTCCACTCATCGGCGCGCGACGCCGCGATCGCCTTGGCGAGTCCCTCGGGGCGTTGAGCGTCAGACTGTCCGCGGAGCAGCTGGAGGAAATCGAGCGCGCGATCCCGGCGGATGCGGTAGTCGGCGGACGTTATCCGGAGGCCCAGCTGGCGCATCTGGATAGTGAGCGCTCGCGGTGACGGGATTCCTGCTGCCCGGACGCGCGCCTGGCGCGTGACGCCCGCGACATTATCCCGGCAAGGGACCAGCGAACATCCGCATTCTCGTCCGCGCAGGATCAAGGCGCATACAGGGAAGCAGGCGACCTGATACTGGATGCGACCACGCGCCGTCGTCCGGGGCGTAAGATCCTCGGTACGGACTGGCCGTTTCGGACCGAGATCTATGGTTACACCTGACCCCCGAGCACGTTCCGCTGAATCCGCGCGGCAACTGTTTCTTCCCGCGGATACGGGTATCACCTGCCCAAAGTGTAAGAGCAGGTTTGAGCTGGAGCAGGGTTTTGCGCGAGCGGCGCTCGAGCAATTCGAACATAGCACGGAAGGGGCGCTCGAGGCGGTACGCAGGGCGGAGCGCGTGGAAGCTGATAGGCGTGCGCAGCAGCTCGCCGGTCAGCAGGCGAATGCCCTGCGCGACGAGAACGCAGAGCTTAAATATCTCCTGAAAGAGCAAGGGGAGAAGCACGCGCAAGCACTCAAGGAAGTCAGCGAACTGGCGGCGCAGTCCGCTGCGCCGCAACTGGAGGCCATGCGCGCGGAGTTGACCGCGCGCCAGGTGAAGATCGATGAGTTCACGCGCCGCGAGTCTGACCTTTCTGAAAGAGAGCGAGGCCTGGAAGGGCAGGTTGCTGCAGCCGCCCAGAAGCGGGCAGAGAGCCTGATGGCAAGCGAACGCGTCCTGTTCGAGGGCCGGCTGGCGGAGAAGGAGCGCCAGCTCGCGGACCTTCGCTCCCGGGAGCTTGAGCTGCTAAAGGACAGCCATGCCCTCCAGGATCGGGCGAGTGAGCTCGATATCGAAGTCGCCCGCAAGCTCGCCGCAAGCCGCGCCGAGCTGGAGGCGCGGATCCGGGCTCAGGAGCGCGAACGCAGTGAGCTCGCAAGCGCGGAGCTGAAAAAAAGACTGAACGACATGCAGGACCAGCTCGCCGAAGCGCAACGCAAGGGCGCTCAAGGCTCACAGCAGCTGCAGGGGGAGGTTCTGGAGCTCACGCTGCAGGCAGACCTCGAGGCAGCATTCGCTCTGGATGCAATTGAAGAGGTGCGAAAGGGTGCACGCGGCGGGGATGTCATTCAGAGAGTCATGACGCGCGGCGGCCAGTTGGCTGGAGTGCTGCTCTGGGAAGCCAAGCGGGCCAAGGATTGGAGTCCGCAGTGGGTGACAAAGCTCAAGGACGATATGCGGGCGGCCGGAGCGGATGTGGGCATCTTGGTGAGCGTGGGGCCTTGCTACCCGAAGGATTGGGAGGAGGGGGCGCTCTTCGATCTCCACGAGGACATCTGGGTTACGTCGTGGTCGACGGCGGTGCAGCTTGCCACGGTGCTGCGTTCAGGACTGCTCGAGGTTCACAAGCAGCGTGTCGCCTCCGCGGGTAAAGGCGAGAAAATGGAAGCGGTCTACGACTATCTGACGTCTTCGCAGTTCTCCAACAAGCTCAAGGCGGTTTACGGCGCATTTCATCGCATGCGCCAAGAGCTGGAAGCCGAGAAAAGCCAGACCCTGCAGCGCTGGGCGCGCAGGGAAAAGCAGTTGCAGAGTGGTGTGGCGGAGCTGGTCGGCGTTGCGGGCGACATTCAGGGTCTGGCGCAGCAGGACCTGCCCTTGCTGGAAATGGAAGACTGCGCCTCGAGCGATGAAAAGCATGAATCCGATACCCGACAAATCGGGCTCAGTATCGATCGATAGCGGCGGTAGGGCTGCGCCTGAAATGACACCGGCCGTGCGCCACCCCCACAGGGGTTGCTCGTCACGACGCCTCGGGCCGCTGCCGCTCCAGACTCGTTTGCACAGCCTCAACGAAAGAGCTCACCGCGTAGTCAGCGTTGGCGACAGGTGGAGAGAGCTCCGGCTGGAGCGACACTCCCGGAAGAAAGACTGATACGACCCTGGCCCTCGGAAGCTGCTGCCGAAGCCGGTCGGTTGTCTGCGCGAAGTGCTCACGCTCCGCGCTCGGGAAGGCGCTGACGAGGTAAGCGATAGCCACGGCGGCCGGATCCGCATCGGGCGGACGCGATCCTGCATCGACGTCCTCAAGCGAAACATGGCGTGCGTCCATTCCCTGTTCCCGTAGCGCGCGTACCAGCAGTTCGGCGGCCATGGTGTCGGCGCGCGAACCCAAACCGAGGCACAGTAGAATCGACCCGGGCGGGACTGCCACCGGGCCCTGCCATCGTCCGATCAGTTGTTCACGGTGCCGACGCAGGATGAGCCCCGCGTTCTGATCGCCCAGTACCGAGGAACGCAAGCGCCTCGGTTCACCGCTGAGCGTGGACACGACCGCCACCAGCAGGTCGCGCATCTTGACCTGCTGATCAGGACTGATCGCCCCGGACTCGCGATCGAGAAACGCGAGGTGTAGCGCGGGCATCACGACCATATCGCAGTACGCGGCGAACGAATTGCGTTTGAGGAAGGCTCGGGCGGCCGCGAGGATCTCGTCGGCGTCCCCGGAGAGCGCCCGCTCGTAGAATTTCTGCGGTAAGGTCAGTCCCTGGGTGTCTCCGAGCAGAAGGTCCAGGAAATTCAGTGCGCGGATGTGCCGGCCCAGGACGAGAAGGCACAAAGTCAACGGCGTCGAAAGCACCAGGCCGATCGGACCCCAGAGTGCGCTCCAGAAGATCGCCGCCACCACGACCGAAAGCGGTGACAGCCCGGTGGTATGACCATAGAGATTCGGCTCCACGGCTTGTCCAGCGACGAGCTCGACAACGACGAACAGGGCCAGCGTGTTGATGGCGAGCGACCATCCCGGAACCACCGCAATCGCCAGCACGGTCGCCAGCAGCGCTGCGAGCCATATTCCAACATACGGGACGAACCTCAGGAGTGTGGCGAGAGTGCCCCAGAGCGCCGCCTGTGGCAATCCGACGATGGCGAGGCCCAGCCCAATGGCCACACCGACCCCGAGGTTGACAGCGAACTGCGATACGAAAAACCTCGAGAGGCGCTCGCCCGCATCGTTGAGCGCAAGGGTCGTCAGTCGTATGTTGGTTCCACCGGCGACACGGATGAATCGGTCGCGTAGTACTTCGTGCTCGAATAGCACGAACACCAGTACCACCAGCACGATCCCGGTGGACTCGATAGGCGCCCAAACCGATGCCAGCACTCTTGCAATGATCTCCAGGGGGGTGGCGCGCGGCTGGTGCAATTCGACGGGAATCGGGGCCGCTGCCGAAGCGAGATCGCTTCCCGTGGCCGCGTCCGGTCCGACGCCCGTCGGCTGGCTCTCGAGGAGCCGACTGGCTTCGCTCGTCAGCGCATTGAGACGGCCGACGGTCATCTCATCCAGGTTGCGCAGCTTTTGCTGAATCGTTCGCTCGTATTGCGGCAGCCTCGCAGCCATGCGCACAACCTGTGTGCCGAGCACTCCGGCCGCGGCCGCGACCACCACGGCTGAAGTGAGAACCGCAACGAGGACTGAGGGAATTTGACCCAACCCGATGCGTCTCAACCTGCGGACCAAGGGCGCGATCAGCAAGCTGAGCATCAGTGCGATGGTGAGCGGGATGAGTACAGCGCGGCCAACGTAGAGCAGCGCCAGCACCGTCGCAAAAGCGACGATGCCGATGGCGCGGTCGCGTACCGACACAGTCCCGGACGGATCGGTCGCCGGCCCGCGCGGCGGGTTCGGGTCGTCTCTTTCCATTCCGACGGACACGAAGTTTGCACCTGAATGCCCAGGGGAGCCTACGCCGTCGGTGGTGATTATTCACCCTGCCAGGCGCTCAACCCGGGCCCACGGCAACGTCGAGCTTCTGACAGCCCACAACATACAATAGCCGCTTATCGCCCGGGCCCGGTGTGGCGGCGGCAGTGCAGCGACAGCACACGCCATACTTGACGTTCCCGAGGTGAGGTGAAAGCTCCGCGCTATTAAGCTGCCAGCGGATCTCGATAACCTTCCAGAGAGCACAAGTGCATGAGTGCCGAGCCGGAAAACCTGCGCCTTCTGCGGCCGATTGACCCGCGGCGCGACCACATCCGTGGCGGTCGCGGTGCGACGAGAAGGATCACCGTGGTGCTCTACGGGGACTATCTCTGTCCCTACTGTCGGCGATTGCGCGAAGTGCTCGAGCGGCTGCGCCACGCCTTGAGCGATCGGCTCGCCTATGCGTTTCGCCATTTCCCGAACGAGCGCGCTCACCCTGGGGCAGAACTCATGGCGCTCGGAGCCGAGGCGGCGGCGCGGCAAGATCGCTTCTGGGAGATGCACGACGCGCTCTACGAGCGCGAGCCGCCTCTCGAGAGGGCCACGCTCCTGCAGATCGCGGCTTCACTTGGGCTCGATATGGAGCGCTTCAGGCGCGATCTCGAGGATCCGAAGCTTCGCGAGCGGATCGAGGAGGATCTCGCCGACGGCCGTCGCAACGGAGTGAGCGCGACACCCACTATTTTCGTCGATGGCCTGCGCTACGATGGCGCGTGGGATTTCTATTCAATGCTCGAATCGCTTGAGCGCCCAGTCGGAGCCCAGTTCAAGCGCACGGCTCGGGCATTCGCTAACCTGCCATCGTCGGCGGGCCTGGCGCTGCTCGTGGCAACGGCCGCGGCTTTGATCTGTGCCAACGGTCCGCTGGCGCCGGCCTATCGGCGGCTAGTGAGTGCCCAGGTTGGCATTGGGCCGATACCGGGGCTGCTTTCGCTCAGTGTCGAGGAGTGGTGCTCCGAAGGCTTGTTGGCGATCTTCTTCCTCATCGTCGGACTCGAGATCCGCCGGGAGATGACGGCCGGCTCACTCAGGGACTGGCGCGCTGCGATCGCGCCGCTCCTCGCTGCCGTCGGCGGCGTAATTTTACCCGCGGCTGTCTATCTGGCGTTGAATCCTCCGCTCACGGCGGCCGGCTGGTCCGTGCCGACCGATACCGGATTGGCCTTCACGCTCGGCGTTCTCGCGCTGTTCGGCTCACGAGCCTCGGCGAGCCTTAAGGCGTTCGTCGCCACGTACGCAATCGCCTGTGACATTCTGGCGATCTTCATCCTGGCGGTCTTCTACCCGCGGGCGGTTCACGCCGGGTGGCTGCCGGCGAGTGCCGTGGCGGTGGCCGTCATGGTCGTGTTCAATCGTTGGCGAGTCTACGCAACCTGGCCTTATCTTGCGGCATCGCTCGGCCTGTGGTTGTCCTTGCATCTTGCCGGCGTGAGCGGCGCCATCAGCGGGATTGCTTTTGCCGCCCTTTTGCCGTCGCGTCCGGCACCGAAGGCGGGGCCATTGCTCGCCCAGGCCGCCAACGCACTCGCAGAGCTTGAACATGCCGAGCATCAGCTGAAGAGTGCCGACGATGAGCCGCGAGGCCGCTTCGCGCAAGAGCCGGTCTGGGGCTGGGCCAGCCGTAACCTTTCCGCCGCAGCGGAGCGGCTTCTGTCCCCCGCAGAGCGCGTGGAGCAGACGGCCGCGCCGTGGTCCACGTATGTGGTGCTGCCACTCTTTGCTTTTACGGCCGCCGGTGTCTCAGTCGTTGCCGACTTCGACCTGCCCTATGCTTCGACGGTTTTCATCGGCACGTCCCTGGGTCTGGCGCTTGGCAAGCCGATGGGCATGATCTTGGGGGCATGGCTTGCGGCGAGAGCACGGATCGGCGTGTTTCCGGCTGATGCAGCCCCGATGGCGTTACTCGGCGCTACCTTCCTCTGCGGCATCGGCGATCCGCTGTCATTCCTGTTGGCCGAACAGGCGTTCTCGGGCAATGCGTATGCCGCGGTCGCAAAGATCGGTGTCCTGTCGGGCTCCGCCCTGGCGGTCGTTCTCGGGGCCTTGACGCTCAGCCTGAGTCCAGCTCCGGTCACTCAGGCGAGCGCGCAAAGAGAGCGGGCCCGATGAGCCTAACCAGTTAATGCCTCGCACGGGATCACCCATATGACACTGTCAACCTTGTCTAACGGGAAGTCCTCGAGCCTCCCGACGTGCATGGAATTGACCCGCACGCCATCCGTCTCGATTTCAATGGCACGTTTGTGATCGCTCGAGGTGATGAGAAAGGCGTGCCCTCGGGCAGGGTCGCGTGCACCGAGCGTGTTCACACTGAACTGGCTGACAGGGGTCTCCCGAAAATGCCCGGCATAAGCTCGTCTTACCTGCTCTTCGGTTGAGCCCAGACGGATTCCTTCACGCGTTTCTGCTTTGGAGTTGGAGATAATATCAATGCGCTGAATCGTGCCGCCCTGTATCTGTGCGCCGAGCATTGAAGCCTCTTGAAAGAAAACAATGTCGACGCAAGCCCGCGAGGGAGTCTCCTTTTGCTGCGGCTCAAGGATTCCCATGTGGCTAAGACGCTCGACCGACATGCCAATTGTGATGTTTCCGACGCCCTGAAATGACAATACTGGCTTTCTGGCGTGTTTGTCGGCCTGACTTGGAATTGGAAGGAGAACCGTACACACTGATCCAATCACGAGCGGCAGAATGTGATTCAGCCGACGGAGCCTGGCGCGTCTCATGGCTTGCAGATTCCTTGGGGATTTCTAATCCCTATCGATCATAGAGAGATGACCCAGATTTTGATGTCTGCGCCGTTGCCGCGGGGATCTTGACTCGGTGACCAGGGTTTTCGCAAGGATGCGCGAGTTGCTGCCGACGCTGGCGCCGTGGCGGGCGTTGCGTGCGCCTCTGGTGCCCGGCTGGGTGGCGGGACGCTTTCCACACGCGCTCCGCGCCGGGGCGTTCCGCCGACAGCGCGATTATTTTCTGTATGTCCCGGCCACGGTCCGCAGGCGCGACCGCCTGCCTCTTCTCGTGATGCTCCACGGTTGCAGCCAGGACGCGCACACTCTTGCACAGGGTTCGCGAATGAATGAACTGGCCGAGGAGCACCGCTTTCTCGTGCTGTACCCGCAGCAGTCCCTGCGTGCCAATGCCTGGCGCTGCTGGAACTGGTTTGAGCCGCGAACCGGACACGGCGCTGGTGAGGCGGCCGCCATCGCGGCATTGGTGCAGGACATCGCACGGCGCTACCCGGTAGATCGTTCGCGGGTCTACGTCGCCGGCATCTCGGCCGGCGGCGCGATGACCGCGGTCCTGGCATTCTGCTATGGCGCGCTCTTTGCCGCCTGCGCCATCGTGGCGGGAGTGATGTACTGCGCCGCCCATTCCGCGATCGAGGGCGCGCGGGCCATGCGCAGCGGCGCGCGCGTATCACCGGAGAGCATCGCGGCCGAGGCTGCAAGCCGGCTGTCGCGGAAAATGCGCTTCGTGCCGGCTCTGGTCATCCATGGCACTCAAGACGCCGTGGTGCACCCACATAACGCGGAGCAGATCATCCGTCAGTTCCGACGATTTGCCGAGTTGCTGGGCGCGCCGCCTGAGGCATTGACCGATGGCGAGGAACAGCGCGTCAGCAGTAGCGGTCGCAGTTATCGCCAGCGTGACTACGGGCGCAGCGAACAGCCGCTGCTTCGTTCGCTGTTGATAGAAGGTCTGGGACACGCGTGGAGCGGCGGCGACGAGCGCTTTCATTTCAACGACTCCGCGCAGCCTGATGCGAGCCGCCTGATCTGGGATTTTCTTGCCCAGTTTCGCCGACCGGCGCCGCGGCGGGCGCCGCCGCTGCGCCTATGGTTGCGGAATTTCGGCCGCTTCTTGCGCGGCGTCACGCCGGAAAGGAATCGCGTGGTCCCTGGCCACGCAGATAGCGAACGATAACCGCTCATTTACTCGATCGGCCGAAGCTCGCTCAAGGCGGTTGGGATCAGCTCGCTCACGGTTGGATGGATGCGGACCCCGTGCTGCACCACGGTGTAGGAAAGCTTTCCGTACATCGCATCCACCAGGGAATGCACCGCCTCATCTGCACCGACGCCGAGGATCGCCGCACCGAGGATCCGCTTAGTGTCGGCATCCGCGAGAATCTTCATGAATCCCTGCGTTTCGCCTTTCTCCCGCGCCCGTGCAACCTCGGTCATGGGCATGCGTGCGAGCAGCACCTTGTGGCCGAGGCGCCGCGCCTCGGTTTCGGTCACTCCGAGGCGACCGAGCGGCGGATCGATGAACAGCCCGTAGATCGGAATCCGATCGCTGACCTTGCGATCTGCGCCCTTCAGAAGATTGTCGGACACGATCTCGTAGTCGTTATATGCGGTGTGGGTGAAGGCGCCGCGGCCGTTGCAGTCACCGAGCGCGTAGACGCTTTCGGCGCTCGTCTTCAGCGTTTCATCGACCTTGATATAGCCGCGGGCGTCGAGGTCGACGCCCGCTTCACTGAGACCCAGGTCATCCGTGTTCGGCACACGTCCGACGGCCAGCAGCACGTGGGTGCCGGCAACCTCCGGGGCTCCCTCCTGGCAATCAAGGCGCACGAGTATGCCGCCCGGTGCTGGCTCGAAGGCCACGCACTTTGCATTGAGGCGGATCTCGATGCCCTCGGCTTCGAGAATCTCACGGATAGCGTCCGAGACGTCAGGATCTTCGCGACCGACCAGCCGGGGCCCCATCTCGACGATCGTTACGCGGCTGCCGAAGCGGCGGTACATCTGGCCGAACTCGAGGCCGACGTAGCTACCGCCGACCACGATCAGGTGTTCGGGAAGAAAGTCGACATCCATCATGCTTTCATTAGTCAGGTAGGGAATCCGATCCACCCCCGGCATGTTCGGCACTGAAGGCCGGCCGCCAACGTCGAGGAAGAGGCGCGCGCCATTCAGCGTCTCGGAGCCGACACTCACCGTGTGTGAGTCGAGCAAGCGAGCGTTACCCATGTAGACTCTGACATTCGCGAGTGAGCGCAGCCAACTCTCGAGGCCTGTGTTCGAGCTCGCGACCAGGGCGTCCTTCCTCGCCTTGACGCGCCTCATGTTCATCTTCACTGGCCCGGCAATCTCCACCCCGTACTCCGCCGCCCGCTGTGCGAGCCGTGCGACGTAGGCGCTGGCGACCAGTGTCTTGGTCGGAGTGCAACCGTTGTTGACGCAGGTACCGCCAAACTTGCCGCGCTCGATGATGGCGACGTGCATCCCGGCCGCAGCAAGGCTTGCGGCGAGGGACGGACCCGCCTGACCGGCGCCGATGATGATGGCGTCGTATTGGTTCATGGGCGACGCCTAGTAAGCGCGTAAATCAACAAACATGTGGCCATTGTGAATGGCGGTTTTGCTGCGCGCCACAATTCTTGTTATCAGACCCCTCCAGCCGATGCTGGCCGCTGGCGCTCCCGGTCCAAAGTCGAGGCAAGAGACTGCCGTGTTGGCGCTTCCGCTGTTGCCTGACGCCAGACGGTGCCATTGCTCTAGTAGACCTCGGCACCAGCATTTCCCCCGGGACCGCTTGTCGAGCGTAGTGCTCGTGGTGCTCGCGCATTGCGCGAGCGATGCGATCACTGATGCATACCGAGCGCAACCGATGCGTAGACAAGCGAGACGCTGCTCCAGACTCCGACGGTGAAATAGAGCGACATCCACGGCACTTCGCTCTTCCAATCCTCCCAGCGATAGGACACGACCCGGCGCCGCCGGACGTCGACTACGCCTTGGGAGATGCTGAGGTAATGGCGTCCGGCGGCTTGATCAGCGCGCCATCGCGACCAATACATCGGGACATCGACGAAGAACATGAACGCGACGTAGGCGGTGCCGCCGACGCACCAGGCGATCATCGGCAGGTACAGGTCCGCAAGTCGCTGAGGCCCGATGATCAACATACTGGCAACCACCAGGGCGGCCGACAGTCCCCAGATTGAATTCTCGAAGACGTGACCGCGCTGCGCTGTGGTCAGCACGGCCTGCCAGGAACATCCCTCGGCGAGCATGATCAGCGGAACGATCGCCAGCGACAGCGCTTGGGCGAATCCGCTATGACTCAGCACGGCAGTACGATACAGCAGCAAGGCCCACTGGGCGGCGAAGCACAACTCAGCCACGGTTGCGACCGACCGACCGACGATGACACTGGACAGTCGGGAGTCGACGAGAACCATGCGTGGGATGTCGTACACCGGAAATAGGGATCGGAACGCACAACCCAACACGTACGCGGCGGCCAACAGCAGCTGCACGCGCGCGGCGCTATTCGCCTCGGGATCGATTGCAGCAGCTGCGCGAGTAACTGCGACGGCAGATAGCGACCAAAGGGCCAGATTGACCACGGCGATCGCGCGGAGCACGGCATGCCAACGGGTGACCGCGTTCGGCGTCGTGCCCTCGGGTGGCGGTCCCCAGGGACGCGTCGCGGCTCGCGCAGGGCTGCTGGCAGAATTCATTTTCTCGTGACTAACAATTGCCCACGACCAGGTTTGGCGTCAGGTTTGGCGTCAAGTCTCCGCTATTCCACGTCGGCACGCTGCGCAGA
>Ga0335076_10001111_pt1 | contig 25719 bp, 23 predicted proteins | sample Lox_Sample_25_FD_206717 | JGI IMG/M metagenome (GOLD analysis project Ga0335076, IMG submission 206717) | Soil microbial communities from Loxahatchee National Wildlife Refuge, Florida, United States - Lox_Sample_2.5 | ecosystem: Environmental > Terrestrial > Soil > Wetlands | place: USA... | reverse complement strand
CCCTGCACCGCATCGCAGTCACCCAAGGCCGCGTCCACGGACCAGCGAAGGCTTACCTCGAACGCAAACAGGCCGAGGGCAAGAACCGCCGCGAAGCCCTCCGCTGCCTCAAACGACAGCTCGCCCGCACGGTCTATGTCACGCTCAAGAACGAACCCCTATTGACATAGGAGCAACACTGGCCCAACCCAGGATCAGGTGACCCGAGCAGACGTCAATGTTCAGGCAGTCGGACGCTTCCGTCCGAGTTCAGCCCGAAACCCGGGTTGTGCGCGACCTCCCAGGCGTGCCCGTCGAGGTCCCGGAAGACCCCGGCGTAACCGCCGTAGAACGTCTCAGCGGGCTCGCGCGTGATCCGGGCTCCGCTCTCCCGAGCCAGCGCGAGCACCTCCCGCACCTCCTCACGAGAGCCGACGTTGTGCGCCAACGTGATCCCGCTCCACTCAGCGCCCCTGTCATCAACTCCGGTGTCGAGGGCCAGCTTCTCGCGACTCCACAGGACGATGACCACCCCGTTGGCCCGAAAGAAAGCCGTCTCCTGATCCTCCCAGGAAACTGACCATCCCATCGCCTCATAGAAGGACTTCGCTCGGGCGTAATCCGCAACGCCGAGGGTCACAAGGCTGACGCTCTGCTGCACAGCCCGGCAGCTTATCCCCACCGGTGCCGGCCGGATCACCAGGCAAACGACGCTTCCCGCTCAGGCGTCATCTCGGAAACCGGCCCAGGCCAGGGCGCCGCCACCTGAGCCGCAGCGGTCACCAGCTGAACCTGACCCCAGCCTTATCCCGGCGAACGAGCGCGCCGCACGCGCGAGCTATTGCTTCGCATACGGCTGGCCGTCGGCAGCCGGAGGAACGGTGCGGCCGATCACGCCGGCCACGGCAATCAGCGTCAGCACGTACGGCAGGATGTTGAACAACGTCCCCGCCGACTGCGAGTACACCTGGAGCTTCAGCGCGAGCGCGCTCGAGAAGCCAAAGAGGAGCGCGGCGCCGAACGCGCCGAACGGACGCCAGTTGCCGAAGATCACGGCCGCAAGCGCGATGAAGCCGCGGCCGTTCGTCATGTCGAAGAGGAATGTCCCGTTCCCCTGCGGCCCCTCGGAGAGATAGATGCCGCCGACGGCGGCGAGGACTCCCGACAGGACGACGCATGCGTAGCGGATCGCATAGACGTCGATGCCGACGGTGTCGGCCGCACGCGGATGCTCGCCACACGCGCGGATCCGCAGGCCGATCGCCGTCTTGAAGAGCACGACGTAGGCGACGAGCACGAGCACGAAGCCCGCCCAGGTCAAGATGTTCAGGTCGCCGATCGCCTGTCCGAGGGAGCCGGAGAGCCCGGGGATGTTGACGTTCGGGAGCAGTGACACGCCGTTCGGGATCGGGTTGTTGTTGTAGAGCTGGATGAAGAAGAAGCCCGTTATCCCGACGGCCAGGAAGTTGATCGCCGTCCCGCCGACGATTTGGTCCGCCCGCAGTTGGATGGCGAAGAAGGCGTAGACGAGCGCGAACAAACCGCCGACGGCCATGGCGACGAGCAGCCCGACCACCCAGTTGCCGCCCTTGTCGGCGCCGTAGACGCCCCAGAAGGCGCCCATCAGCATCATCCCCTCGAGGCCGATGTTCACGACGCCGCTCCGCTCCGAGAACATGCCGCCCATGGCCGCGAAGACCAGCGGCGTCGCAAAGCCGAGCGTCTGCGCCACGAGCGTGGAATCGAATGCGGAGCTGAGATTCGTGGTGCTCGAGTGCGTGGCGAGGATTCCCAGGCCGATCCCGACCAGACCGGCCGCCACGGCACCCCAGCCGAGCCGGCGCCGGCCCCGGGTGACCGTCCAGATCCCGAGCGCGGCGGCGACGATGCCCACCAGAATCGGCCACGTGATCGTCCGCGCCTCGATCGGCGGGATGGCGAGGAAGGCGGCGAACGCCCCGAGGATGATCCCGAGATAGCCGGTCGCGGCGGGATCGCGCAGGCGCGCGCTGACGGGATTGTCGAGACGTTCCGCCCACGTGCTCATGCGGAGGCCCCCGCCGGTTTGCTCGATCGCCACCGCAGCTTCTTGCGCGAGCCCCAGACCGACATGAGGAGCACGTCGGCTCCGATGAAGAGCACGATCAGGCCCTGGACGATGTACGGGATGTTGCTCGCGAGTGTCGGATCGATCACGCTCGAGGAGCCGAGCCCGTGGAAGCTGCCGTAGAGAAGGCCGCCGAAGAGGATCGCCGCAAGGAGGGTGCCGAGCGCGGTGTTGCGCCCGAGCAGGGCCACGGCGATGCCGATGAAGCCGACCTGGCTGAAGGGGACGTCGAGCTGGCCGTACTGATAGTTCGTGGCTCCGCCGAGCATGTCGATCACCCCCGCGAGACCGGCGAACGCGCCGGAGATCGCCATCGCGCGGATGAAATTCTTCTTCACGTTGATCCCGCCGTACGCGGCCGCATCGGGGTTGAAGCCGACGGCGCGCACCTCGTAGCCGAGCGTCGTCCGGCTGATCAGGATCCAGAAGACGACGACACACGCGAGTGCGACGAACAAGCCGATGTGGACGCCCTGGAATCCTTGGGCACCCCAGAAGTCGGGCAGCCTGGCACTGGGCGCCACCTGGTTGGACACGGGGTTGGTCGGGTCGGTCGAGTTCTGCAGAGGGCCGCCGGCGCCGATGAGCCACGACACCGTCCAGAACGCGATCCAGTTGAGCATGATCGTGGTGATCACCTCGTGCGCGCCGACCGTCGCCTTGAGGACGCCTGCGATCCCGGCGTAGGCGGCGGCCGCGAGGGTGCCACCCACCATCGCGATCAGGATGTGCGGCAGTGGGCTCATGCCGGCGAAGGAGACGCCGAGCCAGTTGGCGACGATCAGGCCGACGAAGTACTGGCCCTGGCCGCCGATGTTGAACATCCCGCAGCGGAAGGCGAAGGCGACCGAGAGACCCGTGAGGATGAGCGTCGAGGTCTGCAGCAGCGTCTGTGACAGGTTGTACGCCGCCAGGTTCTGCAGGTTCGTGGTCGGGTGGGCGATCCAGTTGAGGCCGGCGCCGTCGAAGATCTCCTTGAAGGCGACGAGGGATGTGTGGACGCTGTGCTGGGTCGCCGCCACGACGGCGATGCTGATGACGAGCGCGAAGACGACCGTCAGGATGGGGATGACGATCCCGCCGGCGCGCTGCTTGACCGCGAGACGGGCGGCGAGCGTGCCGGGATCGCCGAACTCCTCGGGCGCCGGCGGCGGCGAAGGTGACTTGCCGGGCGCGGTCATGCGGCCTCCCTCTCCCGGCCGCCGAGCATCTCCAGTCCGATCTGCTCCTCGGACACCTCACCCGAGTGCTCGCCGACGATCTCGCCCTCGTAGATCACGAGGATCCGGTCGGACAGCGACAGGATCTCGTCGAGCTCGAGCGAGACGAGCAGGATTGCGCGGCCCTTGTCGCGCTCGGTGACCAGCCGGCGATGGAGATACTCGATCGCACCGACGTCGAGACCGCGTGTCGGCTGCGCCGCGATCAGCACCGCCGGGTCGCGCGAGATCTCCCGTGCCGCGACGAGTTTCTGCTGGTTGCCGCCGGACAGGCCGCCCGCCGCTGTGAACGGGCCGCCGCCGCGAACGTCGAACTCACGGATCAACGTCCTCGCCCGCTGCACCATCCGCTTCGGGAAGATCCAGCCCCACCGTGCGTCGGGCGGCTTCGCGTAGTCGTGCAGCGCGATGTTCTCGGCGATCGAGAACTCGAGCACGAGGCCGCGGCGCTGCCGGTCCTCGGGGATGTGGCCGATGCCGGCGTCGAGCGCGTGGCGGGCGTTCGAATGCGCGAGCTCACGGCCGGCGATGGTCACGCTCCCGCTCTCGATCGCCCGCAGGCCCGCGAGCGCATCGATCAGCTCTGTCTGGCCGTTGCCGTCGACACCGGCGATCCCGACGATCTCGCCTGCGCGGACGTCGAGTGAGACGCCGCGTACCTTCTCGATGTCGCGGTCGTCGCGGACGTGGAGATCGCGCACCTCGAGCAGGACGTCGCCCGGCGTCGCCGGAGCCTTCTCCACCCGCAGGAGGACGTCGCGGCCCACCATCGCCCGCGCCAGCGACGCCTCGGTCGCGCCTTCCCGCGGCACCGTCTCGATCGTCTTGCCGCGCCGCAGGACCGTGATGCGGTCGGCGATCTCCAGCACCTCGTTGAGCTTGTGGCTGATGAAGATGATCGACAGGCCCTCACGCTGGAGGGACCGCAGGATCTCGAACAGGTCGGATGCCTCCTGCGGCGTCAGCACCGCGGTCGGCTCGTCGAGGATCAGCAGGTCTGCGTTCCGGTAGAGCGCCTTCATGATCTCGACGCGCTGCTGCTGCCCGACGCTGATGTCCTCCACGAGGGCGTCGGGGTCGACCGCGAAATTGAACGTTCTCGCCATCTCGGTGACCCGCCGGTCCGCCGACGCCTCGTCGAGCAGCACGCCGCCCTTGACCGGCTCGGTGCCGAGGACGATGTTCTCGGCGACCGTCATCACCGGGATGAGCATGAAGTGCTGGTGCACCATCCCGATCCCGGCTTCGATCGCCTCGCGGGCCGAGGAGAACGAGACGGGCTTCCCGTTCAGCCTGATCTCTCCGCCGTCGGGCTTGTAGAGCCCGTAGAGGATGTTCATGAGCGTCGACTTGCCCGCTCCGTTCTCGCCCAGCAGTGCGTGTACCTCGCCCCGGCGCACGTCGAACGAGACGGCGTCGTTGGCGACGACGCCCGGGAACTCCTTGCGGATGTCCCGCATCTCGAGGACGAGGTCGTCGGCCACGTTCTGCGCTTTCTAACAGTCCGGAGACGGGAAGGGCGGGCCTTCGCGCCCGCCCTTCCGCATACGCCTTCCTAGCCGTGGAGGCTAAGCGCCGTGCTTGCACCCCTTGGTGCCCTTGAGGCACGCCGGAGGCTTGAGCTTGCCCTTCTTGATCTTCGTCTCGTAGCTCTTCATGAGCTTGATCCACGACTTCGGGACCTTCGGGCTGATCTTGCCGACGCCCACTCCGTTGTTCTTCAGGTTGAACAGGAGGTCCGTGCCGCCCTTGAAGTGGCCGCTCTTGGCCGCCTTGACCGTGTCGTAGACGCCCGTGCCGGTCTGCTTGAGCGCGCTCGTGAGGATCCGGCTGGCGACGTTGTACTCGTCGGCGTCCACACCGATGCCCCACTTGTGCAGCTTCGATGCTTCCTTCAGCGCCCCGTCGCCGCAGAGGCCGGCGACCTGGAAGATGACCTGCGCCTTCTGGCCCTGGATCTCGTTCTGGGCGATGGTCGAACAAGCCGACTCGTCCGTGAAGCTGCCCGAGTACTGGACGACCGTCCTCGTCCCCTTCACGGCCTTCGCCGCGCAGTACTTGTAGCCGGCGATGTAGGAGTCGACCGGCGGGATCTTGATCCCGCCCGCAACGCCGATGACCTTGTGCCCCATCTTCTTGGCCATCTTCGCGGCGAGGACGCCCACGAGGCAGCCGCCCTCCTGAGTCGCGTAGGTGATGCCCTCTTCGTTCTTGAATCCGCCGATGTCGCTGACGGGGTCGTCCGTGATCGCGAACTTGGTGTTCGGGTACTGCTGGGCGTACTGCTTCACCGTGGTGTCGAGCAGGAATCCGGCGGCGATGATGATGTTCGCGCCGTCGTGTATCGCAGTGTTGTAGTTCGGCTGGTAGTCGCTCGACGAGTGCGAGACGATCGGGAAGACCGTCACGCCGAGCTTCTTGTGGGCCTGATTCAGACCCTTCAGCTGACTCTTGTTGAAGCCGTTGTCGTTGAAGCCCGCGACGTCGCTCACGAGCGCCGCCTTGTAGCTCGCCTTTTGAGCCTTGTGCGTCGCCGGCGAGCCGCCGAGCGCTGTGCCGACGGCAATCGCCGCGGCGAGCGCGGCCACGCCTGCCGCAATAACCCAGCGTCTAACCCTCACGTGCCCTCCTCAGTCGTCGTAAGCCGATCGGTCCATCGCGGAACCGACCGGGCGATCCTAGCCCCATATTCGACGATGCGGAAGCGGGTCGGTTAGTCCGTTTGGAGGGACCCGAACATACGCATTACTCGGCGCCGACATACGTGTGGTACTGGCTTTCGTCGACGAGCACGCGGCGGGGCTTCGAGCCCTCGTAGCCGGAGACGATCCCGCGCCGCTCGAGCATGTCGATCAACCGGCCCGCACGCGTGTACCCGACGCGCAGGCGACGCTGCAGGAGGGAGACGGACGCCGTCTGCGTCTGGACGACGATCTCGATCGCCTTGTCGAGAAGCGGGTCGTCGTCCGGGTCGAACTCGCCGTCGTCGCCGTCGTCGCCGGGCTCGGCGAACACCTCCGGAAGCTCGAGGTAGCTCTCGTCGAGCTCCTGCTCGCGCTGCCGCGTCTGCTCGACGACGAGCGCGATCTCCTCCTCGGAGACGTAGGCACCCTGGACGCGCTGCAGCCGCGACGTGCCGAGCGGCTTGAAGAGCATGTCGCCCTGCCCGAGCAGCGACTCGGCGCCGCCCGAGTCGAGGATCACGCGCGAGTCGGTCTGCGACGAGACTGCGAAGGCGATGCGGGACGGGACGTTCGCCTTGATCATCCCGGTGATCACGTCGACGGACGGGCGCTGCGTCGCGAGGACGAGGTGGATCCCGACGGCCCGCGACTTCTGAGCCAACCGGATCACGGCATCCTCGACCGCCTGCGGCGCGACCATCATCAGGTCGGCGAGCTCGTCGATCACGACCAGCACGTACGGGAGCGTCGGCTCGCCGCGCTGGCGAAATGCGCGGTTCGCCTCGTTGATGTTGCGGGCGCGCACGGTTGCGAGGCGCTCGTAGCGCCGCTCCATCTCGGCGAGGCAGTTGGCGAGGACGGCGCTGGCCTCCTTCGGGCTCGAGACGACCGGCGTGAGGAGGTGCGGCACCGCTTCGAAGTGGCTGAGCTCGATCCGCTTCGGGTCGATCAGGATCAGCCGCACGTCGTCGGGGGTCGCGCGGAGGAGGACCGATGTGAGCAGCGCATTGAGGCAGCCCGACTTGCCCGAGCCGGTCGTGCCCGCGATGAGCAGGTGGGGCATCCGCGCGAGGTCGGTCCAGACGGCCGCGCCGGAGATGTCCTTGCCGAGCCAGACCGAGACGGGGCTCGCCGTCGCAGGCAGGGGCTCGAAGATGTCGCCGAGGGTGACGAGGTTCGGGGAGAGGTTCGGCAGCTCGACGCCGACCGCCTGTTTCCCCGGAATCGGGGCGAGGATCCGGATCTCCGTCGTCGCGAGCGCGTACGAGAGGTCGTCCTTCAGCGCTGCGACCTTGGCGACCTTGGTCCCGGGCGCGAGCTGAAGCTCGTAGCGCGTCACACGCGGGCCGGAGATCTGGCCGATCACGGTCGCCTCCACGCCGAAGTGGGCCAGCGTCTGCACGAGGAGCTCGGCGACCCGCGCCGCCGTCTCGCCCGAGTCTTCCCCCTGCTCCGGCGAGACGCGGAGGACGCCTGCGTCGGGCAGCCGGTACTCCGCGTGCTCCGACGTCACCTCGTCGAAGAGCGTCGGCGGATCCTCGACCAGCGCCGCGGGCTCGGTCTGCAGCGGAGCGGGCTGCGCGGTTGCGTACGGCGTCGGGACGCCTCCGCCGACCACGTCCGGGTAGGCCGAGACCGCGTCCACCGGAGGCGAAAGCGACGGAGCGGGCCGTACGGGCTCGGGCCGGCCGGCCGGCTCGGGCTGGTCTTGCCGCGAGCGCGCCTTGCGCGCCGCGAGATGGAGGCCGCGTCCCGAGCGGCGGAGGATCGCGCCGAGCGAGGCTCCCGAGAGAAGCAGCGAGCCGATGAGCATGAGGAGGATGCCGAGCAGCAGCGAGCCGGTGGCGCCGATCGCGATCCCGACGGCACCGCCGAGGAGCTGGCCGAGGTAGCCCCCCTGGTCCTTGCCGAGCGAGATCATGAGGCCGCAGCCGAGCACCGCGAGTCCGGTACGGAACGGCCGGACGTCGACGAGCGAGCTCCGTGTCACCACGAGCGCGCCTAGCGCCGCGAGCGCGAGCGGCACGACGTACTTCGCGTCGCCCACCAGCCGGTCGAGCCCGTCGCCGAGCCAGCCGCCGACATAGCCCCCGTTCCACCCGAAGTAGAGGACGGCGCCGAGAAAGAGCCCGAGCGCGACGGAGCCGAGGCCCCAGAGCTCGGGGTGCTGCGCGCCCGACCGCGCGCTGCGCTTCGTCCGCGTCTTCTTGACGCGGCTCGGGAACTTCGGGCGCAGCTTCGACTTCCGCTTCCGGCGCGGCATGGAGCCGAGTTCGCCCACGCCCGCCCCGCTCCTGCTAGGCGGTCACCTCGGCGACGAGCATCCCGTAGTACGTCGGCGCGGCGTACGCGAGCACAGCGGCTGCAGCGGTCTCGCCGAATGCGCCCTGGAGGACGACGAGCTGCCAGAGCGAGTCGGCCTTCGCCGCCTCGACGAGCTCGGCGAGCGGGAGGAAGTCGAGCCGGTCCGAGGCGAGAATCTGCTGTACGCGGGCGTCGTACGCGGCCGCTGCCGGGTCGAAGCCGTACGGCCCCTCGGGATCATGCGCGTGCCCGTGGTCGGCGCTCGCGATCAGAGCGACCCGCCCGGGCAGCGTCGCGATCGCCTCGCCGAGGAGGAGGTGCTCCTCGAGAGGCCGGTCACGCGCCGGCGAGACCACGACGACACGCGGAGCTTGCATGAACGTGAGCGGGATCTCCGTTCCCCAGTCGAGCGGGAACTCCGCCGACGCCGCGTCGTTGCCGCCGTACGAGACGCCGAGGATCGGCAGCGGCGCGTCGAGGAGGGCGGCTGCGAGCTCGCGGTCGCTCTCCCACTCCCCCACCTTCCCGGCCGTGACGACGGCGAAGTGGCCTTGGACGTGGACCGAGTGCGGCGTCACGATCACTGCGACCTCGGGCGCGGCGGCCTCGAAGCGGCGTCCGAGCTCCTCCATCGCTCCACGGAGCTCAGGGGCCAGATCGACGTCCCCATGCGGGGCGATGCACGCGAAGACGAGGCTCACGGCAGGGACGCTATTCGCGTGACCAGGAGCTCGAGGAACCGACTTGCGTCGACGTCGACTCCGACGTCCGCGTTCGGCTCCCGCCCCGTGACACCGCGCAGGTCGACGACGGTGCGGCCGTCGCAGAGATCCGACCGTGTCTCGACCGCCACATTCGCGTGACGCGTCGTCATGAGCGTCGGGTCGACGACGTGCGCGACGGCCATCGCGTCGTGGATCGGCGAGCCGTCGAAGCCGTAGGAGCGTTCGTGGAAGGCCTGGAAGAAGTCCGACAGCTCCGCGACGAAGCGGCCGGCTGCTCCGGCGCTGCGGAGGCGCTCGGCGTGTGCCCGCGTGAAGAGCGCCTTGTGCGTCACGTCGAGCCCGACCATCGTGATCGGGATGCCGCTGGCGAACACGGCCGCCGCCGCCTCCGGGTCGACGTAGGAGTTGAACTCGGCGGCCGGAGTGACGTTCCCCTCGGCGATCGCGCCGCCCATCCAGACGATCCGCTCGAGCCGGTCCGGCACGTCCGGATGCCGCTCGAGCATCAGCGCGAGATTCGTGAGTGGCGCCGTCGGTACGAGCACCACGCCCGGCTCGATCAGCTCCGCGAGAAAGTCGGCGGCGTGCGCGTCGACCGGCCGCGCGGAGGGCTCCGGGAGCTCGGGCCCGTCGAGACCGGACTCGCCGTGCACGTGCGCCGCCGTGCGCAGCTCGCGCCGCAGCGGCGAGTCCTCACCCACGGCGACCGGAACATCGGCGCGACCGGCGACCTCGAGCGTGACGAGCGCATTGCGGGTGGTCTTGTCGAGCGTCTGGTTGCCGGCGACGGTCGTGACGCCGATGAGCTCGAGCTCGGGCGAAGCGAGCGCGAGGAGGATCGCGATCGCGTCGTCGTGGCCCGGGTCGCAGTCGATGACGATCTTCGTGCTCATACGAGGGCGTCGACCTCCTCCGCGGTCGGCAGCGAGGTCTGCGCGCCGAAGCGCGAAGCCGCGAGCGCGCCGGCGGCGCACGCCCGCCGCAGCGACTCCTCGCGTGGCCGTCCTTCGAGCAGCGAGACGACGAGACAGGCCGTGAACGCGTCGCCGGCGGCGGTGCCGTCGACGGCCTCGACGGCAGGCGGCTCGGCCCGGGCGATCTCCGTTCCGTCCTCGAGGAGCACGGCGCCCTCCTCGCCGAGCGTGAGGCACACGAGGCCGGGCCGCTCGCCGAGCGCCTCGAGCTCGAGCCGGTTCACGACCGTCAGCTCTGCCTGCGGCGCGCCGTCACGAGCAGGCGCTGCGTTGAGGAAGAACCGCGGCGCGAGCTCCGCCGTCCGCGCGACCGTGTCGGCGGGGATCTCCTGCTGACACAGCACCGCAGCGGCATCGTCGAGCGCGAGATCCTCGGGGCGCAACTCGGCATTCGCGCCGGGTGCGACGACGATGGTCGTCTCGCCCGCCGCATCGACCGTGATCAGCGCGATCCCGGTCGGTGCGTCCTTGACGAGCCACCGCGCCTCGACACCGGCTTCTCGCAGCCCGGCGAGAGCCTCGTCCGCGAGCTCGTCGCGTCCGACGCAGCCGACGAGGGACACCTCGGCGCCGAGCCGCGCGGCGGCGACGGCCTGGTTTGCACCCTTGCCGCCGGGCACGCGCGAGAAGCGGGCTCCGCTCACCGTCTCGCCCGCCCGCGGCAGCCGCTCGGCCCGCGCGACGAGGTCGAGGTTGATCGAGCCGACGACGGTGAGCCCGGCGGGAGCCACACGATCGAGCCTAACCCGATGTGTATCCGGCCGCTCCAGCGGGAAAACCACGGTCGTGAGGGCCGAGGACGGGGCAGAACGCGCCGGGGATGGTTCGACCCCCCATTCGACCGGCGGCGGCGACGAGCGCAAGCGCCGGGTCGGCCTGAACGAGGCGATCTTCCGCCAGGTGAACGAGCAGATCCGCGGCCTCAACCGCGACTTCGGCACACAGGGGGGCACCATGACCGTGATCTGCGAGTGTGGCGACGCGGACTGCACCGAGCGGCTCGAGCTCAGGGTGCAGGACTACGAGCGCGTCCGCAGCGACAGTCGCCACTACGTGATCGCACGGGGGCACGAGATCCCCGACGTCGAGACGGTGGTCGAGGAGGCCGACGGCTACGACGTCGTGCAGAAGAAGGGCGAGGCGGCCGAGCTGGCGCGCGAGACGGATCCGCGGTCCTGACAGACTGGCGGCGATGGGCGTCGCGCACTGGGACGAGGTCGAGGCGCACCACCGCGCGAAGGGCGAGATGGGCGCCACCTGGCAGTCGCTCGGCACCGCGGCGGAGACGCGCGGAGTCGGCGTCAACCGCGTCCGCGTCGAGCCCGGCAGGCTTCCGACACCGCCGCACTCCCACGGCGCGTCGGAGGAGATCTATTTCGTCCTCGGCGGCTCGGGGCTCGCGTGGCAGGACGGCGCGGTGCACGAGGTGCGGCCGCTCGACTGCGTCATCCACCGCCCGGACGAGATGGAGCACACGTTCGTCGCTGGGCCTGACGGGCTCGAGTACCTCGTCTACGGCACGCGCCATCCGACGGAGCTCGGCTGGCTGCCGCGGTCGCGTGCGATTCGGCTCGGCTGGCCCTGGGTCGAGGGACGCGACGACGACCCGTGGGACGTGGAGGCGACCGTCGCGCCGCTCGCCGTGGGCGAGCCCGCCCCGCGTCCGTCGAACATCGTCAACGTCGACGAGGTGGAGCACGAGGAATGGGAGGATCGCCTGACCACAGCGCCGCTCGCGACGCGGGAGCGCTCGACCCTCGCCGGTCTCCACTGGGAGAAGGTCGCGGCCGGGCGCCGCGGCTCCGTCCCGCACTGCCACTCGGCCGAGGAGGAGGTCTTCGTCATCCTCGAAGGGACCGCGACGCTCGAGCTCTGGCAGCGCGAGGGCAACGTCGAGGAGACGCCCCTGCGCGCGGGACACGTGGTCGCGCGCCCTGCCGGTACGCGCGAGTCGCACTCGTTCCGCGCAGGCCCGGACGGCGTGACGATGCTCATCTACGGCACGCGCGACGCGAACGACATCTGCTGGTATCCGCGCTCGAAGAAGATCTACTGGCGCGGCGTCGGCGTGATGGGCCGGATCGAACAGCTCGACTACTTCGACGGCGAGCCCGTCGAGGACGACTAGACCTCGACGATCACCGGGAGCACCATCGGCCGGCGGCGCGTCCGGTCGTAGACGACGCCGCCGAGCGCGTCGTGGAGATGCTCCTGGAGGAGCTTGATCTCGGTCACGTCGTCCGCGAGCAGCTCCCGCAGAACGCGATCGGCCTCCTCCCGCAACTCGTCGAGAAGGGGCTCGGCTGCGTCCCCGAAGCCGCGCGCGATCAGCTCCGGCGGAGCCGTCAATCCTCCGCCGTCCTGCGCCGCGAGCGTCGCGACGACGATGAGGACGCCGTCCTCCGCGAGCTTCCGGCGGTCCCGTAGCGCGACGTCGTGGACGTCGCCGACGCCGAGCCCGTCGACGAACGTGACACCCGCCTCGACCTCGCCGACGATCCGCGCCTCTCCGTCGCGCAGCTCCACCACGGTGCCGTTCTCGGCGAGGACGATCCGCTCCTCCGCCACGCCGCCCTCGCGGGCGAGCTGCGCATGCGCCGCGAGCATCCGGAACTCGCCGTGCACCGGCATCACCGACTTCGGCCGCAGCAGCCCGATGATGGTGCGCAGCTCCTCGGCGCGGCCATGGCCCGAGACGTGCACGGGCGCGTTGTCCTCGTGCAGCACCTCCGCGCCCATCTTCGCGAGCCGGTTGATCGCGTCGTGGACGCGGAGCTCGTTCCCGGGGATCGGCTTCGCGGAGATGATCACCGTGTCGCCGGCCTCGACCGAGACGGCGGGATGGTCGTTGTAGGCGATCCGCGTCATCGCCGACATCGGCTCGCCCTGGCTGCCGGTGCAGAGGATCAGCTGCTCGCCGCGCGGCAGCTCGGCGAGCTCCTGCGGCCTCAGGATCGCCTCCTCCGGGACGTCCATGTAGCCGAGGTTGCGCGCGATGTTGGCGTTCTTCCGCATCGAACGGCCGACGAATGCGACCTTGCGCCCGCAGTCGACGCCGACGTCCGCCGCCTGCTGCATGCGATGGACGTTCGAGGCGAACGAGGAGACGAGGATCCGACCCTCCCGGCGGGGGAAGATCTGGCGGAACGCCTCGCCGACGACCCGCTCCGACTCGGTCACGCCGGACCGCTCCGCGTTCGTCGAGTCCCCGAGCAGGAGATCGACGCCGCGGCTGCCGATCTCCGCGAGGCGGCCGACGTCGGTGCGCTGCCCGTCGACCGGCGTGTGGTCGAGCTTGTAGTCGCCGGTGTGGACGCACCGGCCGCCCGGCGTCTCGAGCACGACCGCCGCCGCGTCGGGAATCGAGTGCGCCATCCGCACGAGCTCGAGGCGGAAGGGGCCGAGCTCCACGGGATCGTCGCCGGGCATGAGCTCCCGTAGCTCGGCGGAACGGAGGAGCCCGTGCTCGTCGAGCTTCGACTTGACGAGCGCGAGCGTCAGTCGCGTCGCGAGCACGAGCGGGACGCGCACCTCGCGCATGAGGTACGGCAGCGAGCCGACGTGATCCTCGTGCCCGTGCGTGAGCACGACCGCGCGCACCATCTGCTCGCGCTCGCGCAAGTAGGAGAAGTCCGGCAGGACGAGGTCGACGCCGAGGTGCTCGTCGCGTGGGAAGGCGAGCCCGGCGTCGACGACGACGATCTCCCCGTCCGCCTCGTAGACGGTCATGTTCTTGCCGACCTCGCCGAGGCCGCCGAGCGGGATGATCCGGCACGCGCCCATGGCGAAGGAGTCTAAGGCCGGATCGCCTAGTGTCCGACCGATGCACGGCGTCGACCACGTCGATCTCGTCGTATCCGACCTCGAGCACAGCCTCGCCTTCTATCGAGGTCTGCTCGGACCCCTCGGCTACGACCTGACGAGCGAGATCGTCGGCGAGCAGGGTGAGCGGGTCGTCTACCTCCACGGGCAGGGCGTCGTCCCTGTCGGTGTTCGGGCCGCCATGACTCCGGGCGGCTACGACCGCTACCGGATCGGCCTCCATCACCTCGCCGTCCGGGCGCCGTCACAGGAAGTCGTGGACGACCGCCTCCGCTGGGCGCGCGCCCAGGGCGTCGAGATCGAGAACGACCCCAAGGAGTACGGCTCCGAGTCCCGCTACTACGCCGGCTTCTTTCGCGACCCCGACGGGATCAAGCTCGAGGTCGTCCACGTGCCCGCCCGGGACGCGGACTAGGCCGACGCTGCGGCGAGGAGCCCGGACCGCTCGAGACAGGAGCGGATCTCGGAGAGCTCCTGCTCGTCGGCTTCGACCATCGGCAGCCGGTGCCCGCCCACCTCGTGGCCGGTGAGGTTCAGCGCCGCCTTGATCGGGATCGGGTTCGTCTGGATTCGCAGGAGGTCGTACGAGGGCCGCAGCTCTGCGTGGATCGCGCGGGCTCGCTCGACGTCGCCGTCGCGATGGCATCGGATCATCGCTGCGATCTGCGCCCCCCACAGGTGCGCAGTCACCGAGACGACGCCGACGCCGCCGAGCTCGAGGAAGTCGAACGTGATGGGGTCGTCGCCGGAGTAGAGGTCGAGCCGCGTCTCCTGGGCGATGAAGCGGGCCTCGTCGAGGTCGTCGTATGCCTGCTTGACCGCGACGACGTTCTCGATCTCCGCCAGCCTCGCGATGGTCGCCGACTCGATGTCGACGACGACACGCGACGGGACGTTGTAGGCGATCACGGGGAGGTCGGTGGCGCCGGCGATCTCCTCGAAGTGGCGGACGATGGCGCGCTGCGGCGGCTTGTTGTAGTACGGCGTCACGACGAGGATCGCGTCGACGCCGAGCTCCGCCGCCTGCTTGGTCAGCTGCGCGGAGTGGCCGGTGTCGTAGGTGCCGGTGCCCGCGATCACGCTCGCACGCTCGCCCACGGTCTCGACCGCCGCCGCGAAGAGCGCAAGCTTCTCCTCGTCGGTCAGCGTCGGCGACTCGCCGGTCGTACCGCAGACGACGAGCCCGTCCGAGCCGTTCTCGACGAGGAAGTTGGCCAGCTCGCGGAACCGCTCGAGGTCGACCGCGCCATCCTCCCGGAACGGCGTGACCATCGCGGTGATGACCGATCCCAGCACGACAGAGGATTCTACGAGAGCCGCCCCTGCAACTCCTGCAACGCGTAGAACACACCCTCGGAGAAGGTCGGATACGGCTGGATCGTGTCGAGGAGCGTCTCGACGGGCACCGCTGCGCGGATCGCGAGCGTGAACTGGCCCAGCCACTCCGCCGCCTGCGGCCCGACGCCGACGGCACCGACGAGCACACGCTGCCGCGGGTCGGCGAAGACGCGGACGAACCCGTCGCGAGCCGGCTTCTCGTACGTCGAAAGGCGCGGCAGCGAGCTGAGCTCGATCCGCGCACTGACCAGATCGTCCCCGTCGGTGCGGCCGACCGTCCCGACTTCCGGATCGGTGAAGATCCCCGCGGGGATCGCCCGGTAGTCGGCCTTCGCCCGGCGGTTGGCCATGTCCGCAGCGGCCACTCGCGCCTGGTACTTGCCGACGTGGGTGAACTGCGCGACGCCGGTCACGTCGCCGATCGCCCATACGTTCTCGGCCGCGCGCAGCCGCTCGTCCACCTCGACACCGCGGCTGGAGATCTCGAGGCCCAGCCCGTCCAGGCCGAGCCGCTCGACGTTCGGCCGGCGGCCCGTGGCGATGAGCAGCCGCTCGGTCTCCAACGTCGAGCCGTCGGAGAGATGCAGCTGGATGCCCGGCGCGACCCGCTCGATCCCGACGCCGACGCGGACGTCGATTCCCTCCTCGCCGAAGAGGTCCGCGAGGAGCTTGCCGGCATCGGAGTGCACGCGTCCGAGCAGCTGCTCGCCGCGCTCGACGATCGTGACGTGCGAGCCCATGCGGGAGAAGAACTGCGTGAGCTCGCACCCCACCGGGCCGCCGCCCATGACGACGAGGCGCTGCGGCACCTTGTGCGTCCTCGTCGCCTCGCGATTCGTCCAGTACTCGACGGAGTCGAGCCCGTCGATCGGCGGGATCGCCGGCCGCGAGCCGGTGGCGAGGACGAGCCGGTCGTACGGCAGCTCCTGCCCGTCCACCTCCACGACACCGGGCTCGGCGACGCGACCCTCGCCCCGCACGAGGCGGCAGTTCCAGCCCTGGAGGTAGTGGAGCTGGCCGGAATCGTCCCAGTCGTTCGTCATCCAGTCGCGCCACGACCAGACGCCGTCCGGCTCCGGACGCTCGCCGTGCAACCCCGGTGCCCGCTCGAGCGAGGCGCCGAGCTCGGTCGCCCGCAGCATCGTCTTCGTCGGCATGCACGCGAAGTACGAGCACTCGCCGCCGACGAGCCGGCTCTCGACGAGCGTGATCTCCGAGTCGTCGTCGAACCGGCGGAGGGCGCCGACGAAGTGCTCGCCGGTCGACCCCCCGCCGAGGACGACGATCTTCACTACTTCAGGCCGTTGGCCTTGAGGAACCCGTTGGCGATGTCCTTCGGGGTCGCCTTCTGCACGTATGCGGCCTTGTCCATCGCCCGCATGGCCTTGATCGTCAGCAGGCTCGAGACCTTGTTGGAGATCGACGCGATCTCCTTCCCGGCCGATCCCTTGAGCAGCTTCTGCGACACCACCGGCGCCACGTTCTGGAAGCCGAAGATGTGCTTGTTGTCGACCAGTGCCGTGTACTTCTTGCTGTTCTGCTGCGGGTCGGTCGTGAATCCGTCCCCGCCCGTCACCTGGCCCTTGTCGAGCAAGGTGTAGACGCTGATCGAACCGAGCGCGACGAACTTCACCTGCTTGAGCCCGTAGACGTTCTTCAGGCCGAGCAGGCACGTGATCCGCGTCTTGCACTCGGGGAAGCCGGCGTACGAGAAGTGCTTGACCTTCTTCAGGTCGGAGATCTTCTTGACGCCGAGCTTGTTCGCCGTCTTCGTGAGCATCGTAAAGGTGTCGCTGTCCACGAATGGGGTCTGCTTGAGCAACGTCTGCCCGTGCTTCTGCTCGTACTTGTTCGCCGCCTTGTACGTGGCGGCTGGCGTCTTCGGGAACGTCTTCGACTTGGCGAGGTCGAGCACGATGATGCCCGTGTACTCCGGGTAGAAGTTCATCTTCCCGCTGTCGATCGCCGTGTTCGCGAGCTCGGATGAGCCGAAGCTCCCCTTGAACTTGACCTTGAAGCCCTTCGCCTGCAGAGCCTGGCCGTAGAGCTGGCCGAGGATGTACTCCTCGGTGAAGTTCTTCGTGCCGATCACGATCGTCGGCTTGCTCGACGACGAGATCCTCTTCGCGTCGGCCACACCGGCCGTGAGTCCGATCAGAAGCGCGACCCCGATCGAGACCGCGAACGCCGCCTTCGCGGCTCGGCGCGTGTGTTTCCGAACCATCATCCCTCCTCTCGGTGTACCAACCTCGGGGACCCTATGCGCTCGGGGCCATCCTGCGGTAGGCCGCGCGCTGCGCAAGCCCGAGCAGGCCGGCGGCCAGGAGTGCGACAGCGGAGACGCAGAGCGCGGCCGCCAGCACCCCGGCGAGCCCGTAGGTGGCCTGGTCGGCGATGATGTCCCCGAGGCCGCCCCCTCCGACGATGCCGGCGATCGTGGACGTAGCGATCACGAACACCGCCGCGATGCGGATGCCGGCGATGATGAGCGGCAACCCGAGCGGCAGCTCGACGCGGGTGAGGATCTGCGTCTCGGTCAGTCCCATTCCTCGGGCCGCCTCGACGACGTCTGCGTCGACGCTTTCGACAGCGAAGTAGGTGTTCGTAAGGATCGGCGGAAGCCCGATCACGACCAGGGCGATCTGGATGTTCCAGAAGCCGACGCCGAGCCATGCGATGAAGAAGCCGATGAGCGCAATGCTCGGCAAGGCGCGGCCGAGCGACGACACGCCGAGCGCCACGAACAGCCCCCGATGCCGGTGCCCGAGCCAGAGCCCGAGCGGCAGAGCGATCAGCATCGCGATACCGAGCGCCGTGAACGCCAGTTCGGCGAGCTCGAGTGTCTTCTGCAGCAGGAAGTGCGCATTGTCCGGGATGAAACGGAAAGCGTCGACGAAGAGCGAGGCGAGCATCAGCGGATCCGGTTCCAGGGAGTGAGTGCGCGCTGCAGCAGAGCGAGCAGGGTGTCTGCGGCGAGGGCGAGCAGGATTGCCAACGCGCTGGCAGCGACGAGCTCAGTGCGGAAGATGTCGGGCATGCCTAGTGCGTCGAAGATCGGAGCGCCGAGCCCGTAGTGGATCAGGAACGCGGCCACGGTCGCGATCGAGATCGTGGCGACCGTAGCGACGCGCAGCCCGCCCATGATCGCCGGCACCGCAAGTGGGAGCTCGACCCGGAAGAAGGTCTGCCCGCGGGTGAGCCCCATGCCGCGCGCCGACTCGAGGACGTCCGCGGGCACGCCGTTCAGTCCCGCGACGATGTTCCGGTAGAGGACGAACAGCGTGTAGGCGATGAGCGGGATCAGGATCGTGGTCGTGGTGATTCCCGTCACCGGCAGGAGCAGCTGGAAGAGAGCGATGCTCGGGAGTGCGTAGAGAACGTCCGAGAACGCGCCGATCGGCCCGTCGAAGACGTGCCACCGGAAGCCGACGAGCGCCAGCAGGAAGGCGATCACGAAGCCGATCCCGACCGCGATGACGGTCAGCTTGACGTGCTGGACGAGCGCCGGCTGCAGAGTGTCGCCCCAGTGTTCGTGCACCCACCCGGTGCAGAACCAACCGTTGTTCTTCAGACATTTGCTCGCGTGCCCGAAGCTCGGGATGACCGGGCCACCGCCCCCGACGAGCCAGCCGCTCACGTGAGCAGGTCCTCCCGCGTCGCGATGCCGAGCGGAGACCCGTCGGCTCCGACGACGAGGAGCGCGGCACGACGCTCCGCGATGAGGAGCGCGAGCGCGTCGCGCAGGCTCGTGTCGGCAGGCAGCCGCGGCAACCCGTCGTCGCCGCCGGCCGGTGAGAGCTCGAGCTCGCCGAGCGTGCGCAACGCGAGCGCCTTCAGCGCGCGATCCCGGCCCACGAAGTCGGCCACGAACTCGTCCTCGGGGTGCTCGAGGATCCGCTGCGGCGTGTCGTACTGGGCGAGCCGGCCGCCCTCGCGAAGGATCGCGATGCGGTCGCCGACCTTGATCGCCTCGTCGACGTCGTGCGTGACGAAGACGACGGTCTTCCGCAGCTCGTGCTGCAGGCGGAGGAACTCGTCCTGCAGCCGCGTCCGCACGATCGGGTCGATCGCGCCGAACGGCTCGTCCATCAGCATGAGCGCGGGGTTTGCGGCGAGCGCGCGCGCGAGGCCGACACGCTGGCGCTGGCCGCCGGAGAGCTCGGCCGGGAAACGACGCCGGTCCTTGTCCGGATCGAGCCCGACCAGCTCGAGCAGCTCGCCGGTGCGCTCCCGGATGCGCTTCCGGTCCCAGCCGAGCAGCCGCGGCACCGTGCCGATATTCCCCTCGATCGTCATGTGCGGGAACAGGCCGACCTGCTGGATCACATAGCCGATCGAGCGACGCAGCTCTGTCACGTCGTAGTCACCGATCTGTCTGCCGTCGATCCGGATGTAGCCGCTCGTGAGCGGGATCAGCCGGTTGACGAGCTTCAGCGCCGTCGTCTTGCCGCCTCCGGAAGGTCCGACGAGGACGCAGATCTCCCCGGCGGGCACGGTGAGCGAGAGATGGTCGACCGCGGCGCCCTCGCGGCCCGGGTAGACCTTGGTCGCCTCGTCGAAGACGAGCTCGGCAGCCTGGGTCGGCATTCGCGCGAACTATCCCGGAAACAGTCTGCTACTTGCCCTGGTTCGGTGCGACCACTGCGTCACCGGTCGCTCCTACGGCGCATGGCTGAGGTCCGCCTCGGGCACGTAGGAGACGGGCAGGTGCCCTGTCTCGTGGAAGGGGCCGGAGGTGAGGCCTATGCGATGGAGCGTGCCTGGACCGCTGGAGGCTGAGCGGCGCTCAGAGAACGGCTTCGAGACCGACCGTCAGCCCGGGTGGCAGGTCGGGGAGCTTCCGGAGCGCGAGGAGGACGCCGTCCGCGAACGACTCGCGGCCGGTCGTGTCGTGGCGGATCGTCAGAAGCTGGCCCTCAGCCCCGAAGATGACCTCCTGATGCGCGACGAGCCCCGGGAGGCGCACCGAGTGGACCGCCGGATCGCCGCCGATCAGCTCCGCCGTCGCCTTGGCGGTACCCGAAGGCGCGTCCTTCTTGGCCTCGTTGTGCAGCTCGACGATCTCGGCGCGCGGGAAGTGTGCAGCGGCCTCCCGCGCGAAGCGCATCATCAGGACGGCGCCGATCGAGAAGTTCGGCGCGACGAACAGCCGCAGCCCCTTCTCCTCCGCGAACACACCGAGCTCCGCCGGCTCCCAGCCGGTCGTGCCCACGACGCACGAGACGCCCTGCTCGAGCGCGGCGCGAACGTTCGCCGGCGCGGCCTCGGGCGTCGTGAAGTCGACGGCGGCGTCGCAGCCCTCGACCTCCGGGTCGTCGCCGAGCTCGATCCCCCGCACGTCGTGTCCGGCGTCCTCGAGCCGCTGCACGATCGCCCTGCCGACCTTTCCTTCCGCGCCGAAGAAGGCGAGCTTCACGCCGCGGCCTGCTCGACCAGCGTCGCGCTCGCGCGGCCGACGGCGGCGCGGAAGCGCCCCTCGTCGGGCCCCACCCCCGCTGCGGCAAGCCGCTCGGACGGGAGCAACGCGGCCGCGAGCTCCGCGAGCTCGTCGCCGTCGACGGCCTCGATCTCGGCCATCACGCGCTCGAGCGTGAGCAGCTCCGTGTCGGTCACGAGCGACTTCCCCAGGCGGCTCATGCGGTTCGAGGTGGACTCGAGCGAGAGGACGATCCTCCCCTTGAGACTCTCCTTCGCGCGCTCGAGCTCGCCCTTGCGCAGACCGCCGGCCGCAATCTCGGCGATCTGCTCGACGCAGATCTCGACGCAGGCCGCCAGGTTCTCCTCCCGCGTGCCGACGTAGATGCCGAGGATGCCGGTGTCGGTGTACTGCGCTCCAAAGCTGTACACGGCGTAGGCCATGCCGCGCTTCTCGCGGATCTCCTGGAAGAGACGCGACGAAGCCGAGCCGCCGATGATCGAGTCGAGGAGGGATGCAGCGAAGCGGCGGCGGTCCGAGCGGGAGATGCCGATCGCCCCGAGACAGAGATGGTACTGCTCGGTCTCCTTCCGCTGGAAGCGGAGCCCCGGGCCCGGGAGCTGGGCCAGCGGCCGGCGGACGCGCGTCCCAGCCCGCGCCGGTGTGCCCGCGCGGCGCTCACTGCGCTGCAGGAGCGCGACGAGGCGGTCGTGCTCGAGGTTCCCGGCCGCGGCCACCACCACGTTCCCGGGCGCGTAGGCCGTCCGGTGGTAGCCGGCGAGCGCGCGGCGGCTGACCGAGGAGATGACCTCGGCGGTGCCGATGACCGGCCGGCCGAGTGGATGGTCGCCGAAGACGGCCTGCGAGAAGAGATCGTGCACGAGCTCCTGCGGGGTGTCCTCGTACATCGCGATCTCCTCGAGCACGACCTCCCTCTCCTGGTCGACCTCGGTGAACGCGGGCGCGAAGACCATGTCGGTGATCACCTCGAGCGCCGTCTCGACGTGATGGTCGGGGACGCGCGCGTAGACGACGGTGTTCTCCCTCGAGGTCGCGGCGTTCAGCTCGGCACCCATTGCGTCGAAGGTGTTCGCGATCTCCTGCGCGTCGAAGCGGCGGGAGCCCTTGAACAGGAGATGCTCGATGAAGTGCGAGACGCCGGCGCGGTCGGTGCGCTCGTCGCGCGAGCCGACGTCGATCCAGAAACCTAGCGCGACGGAGCGCACGCTGGCGACCCGCTCGGAGATGACGCGCTCGCCGGAGTCGAGCTCGCTCAGCACGACCTTCTGCATCGGCCGATGGTAGGCGACGGTGGCGCGCGGGGCTATCCGCGAGCGACGAAGCGGAGCACCGTCCCGTTCCGCTTCGCGTCGTACAGCGCCTCGTCGGCGAGCCGGAACAGTGTCTGTGCGTCGCCCGCATCCCCGGGACACGCGGCGCAGCCGAAGCTCGCACGGAGAACGGAGGCCCACGGCTGCGCGCCGGCGGCGAGCTGCTCGAGGAGCGTCCCGACCCGCTCGACCACCCGCCGCGCGTCCTCCTCGGTCGCCTCCGAGACGAGCACCGCGAACTCGTCCCCGCCGATGCGGAACGCGTCGTCCGGCTTCCGCAGAGACTCCACCAGCACGTTCGCGAACGCGACGAGCGCCTCGTCGCCCGCGGCGTGCCCATAGCGGTCGTTGAGCTGCTTGAACTCGTCGAGGTCCGCGATCACGAGCCCGAAGGAGCGTGCGTAGCGCTGGGCCCGCGCGACCTCGCCGTCGAGGCGGTTCATGAAGGCGCGGCGGTTGAGGAGTCGCGTGAGCGGGTCGTGGTCGGCAAGGAAGCGGAGCTCGCCGAGATGCCTGCCCGAGACGAGCGCCGCCGAGGCGTCGTTGGCGAAGATCCGGAGCGCCTGCAGCCGGTCCGCCGAGGGCACGAGGCGGTCACCCGGATCGTCGACCCAGATGACCCCGAGCAGGGCGCCGCCTCCGTCCCGGAGCGGGACGAGCAGCGAGTGCCGGTTCCACGCCCACGGCCCGCGGCCGTTGAGCTGCGACGGGTAGACCGCCACCTCGCGATCGAGCCGCGCCTGCATGTCTTCGTGTCTGAGGAGGTAGCAGCCCTCCCGCAGGAACTCGTCGTCGAGCAGCGGCTCGAGCTGGGCGACGGTCACCAGCTCCCGCCCGCGCAGCTCCTCGAGCTGCCAGCCTGCCGCCGCCTGCGGCATGAGGATGCCGGTCTCGGTGTCGACGAGCGCCGCGCAGACGTTCTGGAACTCGAGCGCGTCGCGAATGCCCGTGCACACCCGGCGCAGGATCTCGGCGTTCGAGGTCTCGCCGGTGATGCGCGACGAGACGTCGAGCAGCTCCTCGAGCGCCCTCTGGTGGCGCATCGACGCTGCGGACTCCCGTGCCGCCTCGAGGGCAAGCGCGGCGTGATCGGCAAGCGAGACGAGGACGTCGAGCTCGTCGTCGGTCGGTCGCCTGCCGCTGACCGGCTCGTCGACGGAGATGATCCCGAGCAGGTCGCCCTGCTGGTCGCGCATTGCGACGAAGAGAGCGTCCTCGGGATCCCAGGCCTCCGGGTCGTTCCGATGCTCTCCCTGCGGCACGTAGCTCGGCCCGAGCGAGTCCCAGTCGACGGCGCCGCTGAGGACGACGTAGGCCCCCCGGCGCTCGAAGCGCTCGGACAGGAGCACCGTCCAGTCGTCGCCCGGCCGGGCGTTGCCGAGCAGCACCGCCTTGGCCTCCTCGTTCCCGTACACGGTCGTCACCTCGAAGTCGTCCCAGGCGGGCCGATAGAGGTTGACCGCGACGGTGCGATAGCCGAGGGATTCGCCGATGGTCCGCGCGACTGCATCGAGCAGCGCGGGAAGGTCCTCACGCGCCCGCAGAAGGCGGGTGACCTCCACGAGGCCCCGCAGCGGTGAGATGGTCGGAAGGCTCACGGATCCGGTTTTGCTCGAAGTCATCGGCACGAACCGGCCGCGGGATGAGTCGATTTGGGTGACGTCGGGCGGGAGCGGCCGGCCCGAGCCGACCGCTCCCAGTGCATTTCGTCAGCCCGTGACCGGGGTTGCAGCAGCCGGCGCGGGAGCCGCCTGGCGGATCAGCATCAGCACGCTCACGATCAGGCTCCAGATCGGCAACGCGAAGATCAGCACGACCCAGCCGATCGGCGTGGCAGCAACCACCCCGAGCGGCAGCGCAACCCAGCCGAGCCAGCGTGGAAGAACCGCAGTAGCGCTCCGCACGATCGCGAGCCCGAAACCGATCATGAAGACGCACGTGCCGATCAACATCCCGACGAACACGTCGTTCGAGAGCACGCTCACTGCTTGCTCCGCCACCGGCGAGATCTTGCCCGGCACGTCCGCCGCGGCAAAGCTCATTCCAGCCTCGACGGCCACACTGACGCCGAGGACGACCATGCCCGCGAAGCCGAGCGCGACCAGGCCGTCCTCGCCACCACGGGTACGGAGGTAGGAGCGCAATGCCCCCGCGAAGAAGAGCCCGAAGACGATCGAATACGCGATCAAGTAGAAGCTCGCGTGCTGACCGTTGCGGTGCCCGAGATAGTAGGCCACGACCTTCTGGGGAGACGCATCCGTATCGGGCGTGTTGCCACTGATCAATGCCCCGAAGAAGAACAGCAACGCGAAGACGACCCCCGTCAGGGGGGCCCACCGACCCAAACCCTTGAACATCAACCGCTCCTTTGTCGCCACAGCCCCTGCGGCTGCACGACGCTAAAGCGCTTGCTCGGGCGAGTCAAGGGCTGGAGGCGGCCGGCAAGCCGCCTCCAGCGTCAGACCGCGTTACTCGTCGTCGCGGCGCGGGCCGCGCCCGCGTCCGCCGCCACGCCCACCGCGGCGGTCGCCGCGGGGCCGCTCCTCCTCCGGAGGACGCGGCGGAGCGTTCTTCGCACGCTCGATGAGCTCCTCCGGCTGGACGAGCCCGCCGTTCTCGTGCTTGGCGACGAGCTTGAGGCCGATCCGGCCACGGGCCTTGTCGACCTCCTGCACGACGACGTCCACGACGTCCCCACGGCTCATCACGTCCTCGATGTGCGCGACCCGGCCCGGGCCGACGTTCGAGACGTGCAGGAGCCCGTCGGTGCCCTTCTTCAGCTCGACGAAGGCGCCGAACTGCGTCGTCTTCACGACCTTGCCGGTGAACGTGTCGCCGACTTCGGGCTCCTTCGTCAGCGACTCGATCGCGGCGACGGCCTCCTTCGCCTTCGTGCCCTCGGTGGCGTAGATGAGGATCGTGCCGTCCTCCTCGATGTCGATCTGCACCTCGTAGTCGGACTCGAGGCCGCGGATCGTCTCGCCGCCCTTGCCGATGACCATGCCGATCTTCTCCTGATCGATCTTGATCGTCGTGATGCGCGGCGCGTTGTCGGAGAGCTCCGAGCGCGACTCCGGAATCACTTCGAGCATCTTCTCGAGGATGAACTCGCGCGCCCGCTTTGCCTGCTCGAGCGCGTCCCGCATGATCTGCTGGGTGACGCCGGTGATCTTGATGTCCATCTGGAGCGCGGTGATCCCGCTCCGGGAGCCGGCGACCTTGAAGTCCATGTCGCCGAGATGGTCCTCCGCACCCTGGATGTCGGTGAGGATGACGTAGTCGTCGCCCTCCTTGACGAGGCCCATCGCGATGCCCGAGACCGGAGCCTTCAGCGGCACGCCGGCGTCCATGAGCGAGAGGGTCGAGCCGCAGACCGAGCCCATCGACGACGAGCCGTTCGACTCGAGCGTCTCGGAGACGATCCGGATCGTGTACGGGAAGTCCTCGGAGCTCGGGATGACCGCCTCGAGCGCCCGCTGCGCGAGCGCGCCGTGGCCGATGTCACGCCGCTTCGGGCCACGCATGAAGCCCGTCTCCCCGACCGAGTAGGGCGGGAAGTTGTAGTGGTGCATGTACCGGCGCTCCTCCTCGAGGGAGAGGTCGTCGATGCGCTGCCCCTCCTTCGCGGTACCGAGCGTGAGCGAGGAGAGGATCTGCGTCTGGCCGCGTGTGAAGAGGCCGGAGCCGTGCGCACGCGGGTTGACGCCGACCTCGACCTCGATCGGCCGGATCTCCTCCGCACCGCGCCCATCCGGGCGCCGCTTGTCGACGGCGATCTTCTGCCGCACGAGATCCTTGTAGATCGACTCGCACGCCTTC
>Ga0335076_10001110_pt1 | contig 25720 bp, 19 predicted proteins | sample Lox_Sample_25_FD_206717 | JGI IMG/M metagenome (GOLD analysis project Ga0335076, IMG submission 206717) | Soil microbial communities from Loxahatchee National Wildlife Refuge, Florida, United States - Lox_Sample_2.5 | ecosystem: Environmental > Terrestrial > Soil > Wetlands | place: USA... | reverse complement strand
AGGTCCTACTTCAGGAAGTGATCGGTGTATACTACCCCGCATGGAACGGTAGGTTTTGGTCGGCGTCTCCGGACCCCCTGAGCGAGCAGATAGCCTAGAAAGCAGTGGTGGCTGGCCGCGGGACGGAGGAAACAATCTGGATGAGGAGAAGGTCATGACGCAGCTCGTAAAATTCAAAAGCCCCCTGCATGAAATGACCCAGACGACCCCCACCTGCCTCTGGAACGATTCGGCATCCGTCCAGGAATTGCGCTATTCGATCGAACATGGAGCTGTCGGAGCCACATGCAATCCTGTGATTGTGGGGGATGTGTTGAAGAAAGAAATGCCCCTCTGGAAAGACCGCATCCAGGAGCTGATCGAGGGAATGCCTTTCGCCACCGAGGATCAGATTGCCTGGAGGGTGGTGGAAGAAATTTCCATCAAAGGCGCAGCGCTTCTCGAACCGGTCTTCAAGGAGTTTCGAGGAGTCAATGGACGGCTATCCATTCAAACGGATCCGCGCCTCTATCGGGATTCCAAAGCGATTCTCGCGCAAGCTCTGCGCTTTACTGAACTTGCGCCGAACATGGTTGTCAAGATACCGGCAACCAGGGCTGGCATTCCTGCCATTGAGGAAGCGACTTACCTTGGAATCAGCATTAATGCCACGGTCTGCTTCACGCTGCCGCAGTGCATCGCCGTAGCCGAAGCGGTCGAGCGCGGCCTGCAACGCCGCGAAAAGGAAGGCAAAGACATCTCCGCCATGGGACCGGTATGCACAATCATGGTCGGCAGGCTCGACGACTGGCTCAAAGTCCAGATGGAGCTGAACAACCTCGCCATTGATCCGGGTTATCTCGAATGGGCGGGCGTAGCCGTCTTCAAAAAAACCTACAAAATCTTTCGCGAACGCGGTTACCGCATCCGCCTGCTTTCCGCGGCCTTCCGCAATCACATGCACTGGAGCGAATTCATCGGCGGCAATGTGGTCATCTCTCCGCCGCACAAATGGCAGGTGCGTTTCAACGCGAGTGACGTCGAAGTCGTTCAGAGGATAGACAGACCCGTTTCTCCGCACGTCGTAGACGGCCTGCGCTCAAAGTTTCACGACTTTGAGCGCGCCTATACGGAAAATGGCCTTACGATCAATGAGTTTGACTCCTTCGGCCCGACCCGCCGCACGCTGCGCCAATTCATCTCGGCCTGTCATGACCTGGCCGGAATGATCCGCGATCAGATGCTTCCCAACCCTGACCAGAAATGATTTCAGCCCCAGGCCACGCCCGCGCGCAACGCCGTTAGATCCCCGCGTACCACGAGTAGCCAAATTCGGGTTCCGCCGACCCCAATCCTTTCCCGAACTGCTTCACGTTATCCGTCATCGTGAGCCGCGTGATGTATTTCAAGCTCTTGTAGCCAAGCTGCCTTGTCACGCGCATTCGCACCGGTCCCCCGAACGCCACCGGCAGTTCGCCGCCGTTCATGCCAACCGTCAGCAGCGTTTGCGGATGCAGCGCGTCGGCCATGTCCATGCTTTCCCACCAATCCGGCTGGAACGAGCGGTAAACCACGTACCGCACCTCCGGAAGCGCCCCGGCCAATCCCAGAATGTGCGAGAGCGGCACTCCGCTCCATTCCGCGATATACGACCAGCCTTCCTCGCATTGGATCATCGTGATGTGGCTGCGGCGCGGAAAGCTCTTCAGCTCCGCAAGCGAAAACGCCGCCGGCCGCGTCACCAGGCCATCCACCGTGAGCCGCCACTCGGCAAACGCGCTCTGCTGCAGGCGCTGAAACTCTTCTCCCAGCGGCGCCACTTCATTCGCAAACGGCTTTTTCGAAACCTGGCTCGCCGAAAATTCGCGCGCCATCGAATGCCGCGTCAAAAGCCGCTGCGCCGCGTACGTCAGCGTCTCGCCCGGCCCATAGATTCCCCCCGAATCCGGCGGAATCAATCCGTAACGCTTCGCGAGCTTCGCGGCCACCACCAGCCCAGATACGCCCGCCGTGGCCGCGATTCCGCTCGTAATCAATTTGCGTCGCGAGATCGTGCTCATGCTCGCTCCAGTGGCTCGGCCGCGCGCCCCGTGATCATCGCGCGCATCCGGCTTCGGAATCCTGCCAGAATCACCATGAAAATGTGCACCAGCAGAAACAGCACCAGCGCTAGCGTCAGAAAAAAGTGCAGCGTCCGCGCCGATTGCTGCCCTCCCAAAATATTCACCGCCCCCGGCACCGCCGATACGAACGACGGAGACATCGCCAGCCCCGTCCAAATAATCATCGGGAAAAGCACGAAAATCACCACGAGATACGCCATCCGCTGCACCACGTTATATGACCATGCTTCTTCCGTGCCTGGTCGCTTGAATCGCAAGTGCTCAATCACGGATCTCGCCAGCCGCTTCGGCGAAATCTCCACAAGCGCCGGAAGCAGGTTTCTCCGGAAATGTCCGTTGAACAATCCGATCGCCACGTACAGCAGCCCCGTCAGCACCAGCACCCACGCCGACTGAAAATGCAGATACCGGCTCCAGCCGTTCTGGTCCGGCATCACGTAGCCATAACCCGTCGGCACCAGGTCACGCGACGAAGGAATCGGGATTTTGAACAGTGTGCCCGTGTTCACGTTCCCGGTCTCGCCCCAGTAAAATCGCGGGTGCGACACCACCAGCTCCAGCCCGCTTACCAGCAGCGCCAGGAACGCCATCGTCATCAGCCAGTGCGTGACTCGAACCAGGAAGGAATGCCGCTTGCGTGCCGCTTCTGCCATTTCCGGAGTTGTACCAACCCCCTGCCGCTTCCGCAAGCCCTATCTCCGCACCCGCCCATCGGGACTTTCTGACTTTCCGGTTCTATACTTTCAACGTGGCTCGATCCGCAACAAAGACGACGACGGCCAAAGGGAAGCCCAAAAGGGGCTCCAAAGTTGTTCTGGCTTCGTTGCCGCCAGGCTTACTGCGAGGGTTACCCGAAGAAGACCAGGAGGCAATTCGCGCCATCGTAGGGAAGCCGGTCCTTCTGGCAGGTTACGACGAGGACGGCCGAGCCGAACTCACGTTCACCGAGGCGAGCCAAACCATTCACTCCATCTTCGTAAATCCTAAGCGCATCAAGCCCTTTAGAAAATCCGGCTGACGCTGTTCATCTAGCCACCAACTCGGGACCAAATTCCCCAGCTACCCGCTCATCGGCGCTAGTGAATATCCAGAGTCCCTTTGCAGTCATCGTCGCGATAGAAAGGTTTCCCGTCAGCCTCGGCATCTCCGTACACTTCGTTGCGAAGCTTCCAAATTGAACAGCCTAAATGTAAGACCGCGCGTGAATAGGCTTGGTTCTTTCGTCGCGCTGCCTCCGGAGCAAAATTGAGCACCTTGATGTCCTCCATATGCCAACCATGTGGCACCCTTATCTCCCATTCCATCCAAGAATCTATAACTGGATACATCAATCCGTAGTTCTTACTCACATGAGACAACTCGGGATTATCAAGGACCGCCCGCAAGCGTTGAAGCTCCCCTGGGCCGAGCATTTTGCGTTTGACTACGTCAGCTTCGTCCCAATACTTTTCGGTGTGGCACTCCGCCATGCCGTTGGAGTATACCCGCAGATACACCGAGCGAATCTTCCGCCCGACCGTGAAATGTCTGTTGATCACCTCCAAAATCAACTTCGGTGAGGGGTCTGCACGTAAACTCCAAGCCGCAAGTGCCACTCCGGCTGATAAAAGGAGCGCGACCAGAGTCCACGGAAAGACCGTTCGCCTCAATATTGAACCACATAGCATCATAGTCGGCTCCTGGGGCTGTAAATTAGCCAAGATACCCGCAAGACTTTTTGAACCGAAGTCCAAACTCCTTCATGAGTCCTACCACCCTAGCTTCCTCAGCGGTAAGGCCAATGGCAGGACCCATTTGTGTCCTCCTCTGTGTCAACAGATGCCCCACCCCACTATCCCGAACCCATGCTCTAACTCGGGTATCCGTATAGTTAATTCCCTTGACAGTTACTCATTTCCATGTTAAAATGTCTCGTGAAAATTGGCTCTCGCACGTCCGTCCGCCCCCGACCGCTCCCACTCGGTCGCTTGCATTCATCTCCGCCTTCAACTGTTGACTGTCCACGGTTAGCTCTCGACTTTTTGCTAACTCCTTTCCCTGCCACACATACGAATTTCGCGCCCGTAAACCCAATCATTGCCACACTTACAAAAACAAAGGACTTACAACTCCTTTCTTTGCCACACATCCGCGAAAACAGCGGGTTGGCGCCTCTCAAAGTTCCTCAAACCTCGAATCTTCAACTTCCAACTTCCCATTCTGGAGCCAGCCATGAAACACCCCGTAAAATCGTCTCGTTCCCGCGTCTCTCTCGATCCTCAAGCACTCTGTAACTACCCTTACGCCGATGGCCGCCAGTGCCGCATGCTGCGCCATCCCGGCCATCCTTCTTTATGCTTTTTCCACTCCCGCGAAGAGCGCCAGCTTCTCGAACTCGATCGCATCGGCGAAGATCTCGCCTCGCTCTCTTCCGAATTCCACACCATGACGGAAGTCCGCCGCGCCGTCTCCCGCCTCTTCAAGCTCGTCGCGCGCAATCGCATTCCGCTCAACAACGCGCGCCTGCTCGCCTATCTCGCCCAGCTTCTCGTCTATTCCCAGCCGGACGCCAAGCAGGAGATCAATTTCGCCTTCGGCCACGGCGCCTGGGACCGGGTCCTCCGCGCCGCCTTCGAGGCTCGCGATGACGAGTCTGCCTCTGCGGATGAGGAAGAGTCGCCTTCGGAACCGGTTTCCGCCTAGAGCAAGGCTGACGAACCTGAAGCAGAGGAAAATCGCTCATGGAACTCTATAGTATAAAGTACTTGACAATGCCAATGGATAACCCTATCCTTCCTCCGCGGCGGAGAAATCCAAGGTCTCACCTATGATCAAACGCATTGTGGCCATCGTCTTTATCTTTGTGTGCACCACCATCGCTTGGATGATTCTCGGCACCTCCATCTTTATCCGCACCAACAATGCCGGCTCCGTCCTCACTTCCCGCGTCGCCTCCACCTGGGGCGCCCAGCAGGAACAAAAGCCTCTCACCGTCAATTACTCCCGTCAGGAACCAAAAACCGTGGAAGTGGAAGAGAACGGCAAGAGCGTCGCCAAAACACAATGGACGGATGTCCCCGTTTTCGTCCCGCTGGATTCGAGCCGCATCAACGCCGATCTGCACGTGGACTACCGCCAAAAAGGCCTGCTCTGGTACAGCACCTACAAGGTCGCTTTCGCGGGGACCTACACGTTTCGCAATCCCACTGGTCAGCAGCAGAATTTCTCCATCCAGCTCCCGCTCCCCGCCAAGCAGGCCGTCTATGACGGCTTGGAAATCTCGCTGGATGGAAATGCGCTCCCGCTCGACTTCGGCGGAACGCACGTCTCCGCGCGCGGGCAGGTTGCGCCGAATGCCCAAGGAACGGTTGGCGTCAGCTATCGCTCGCAGGGAATGGACAATTGGAGTTACACCTTCTCGAGCGGCGATGAAGTCTCCCGCATTAAGGATTTTCATCTGCTCGTGAAGACGGATTTCGGCGGTTTCGACTTTCCGGAAAATTCGCTTTCTCCCACGGAAAAGCGCGCCACCGCCAGCGGCTGGGAATTGAAGTGGGATTACCAGAATCTCGTTTCCGGATTCAATATCGCGGTGAAAATGCCGCAGAAGCTGCAGCCCGGGCCGCTCGCGGGCCGCATCTCCTACTTCGCGCCCGTCTCGCTCTTCTTCTTTTTCTTCCTCATCTTCGTCTTGACCACGCTGCGCGGCATTGATCTCCATCCCATGAATTATTTCTTCCTCGCTTGCGCGTTCTTCGCCTTTCACCTGCTGCTTGCCTATCTCTGCGATCACATTTCCATTCACGCCGCCTTCGCCATTTCTTCCGCGGTTTCCATCTTCCTGGTCGTCAGCTATCTGCGCCTCGTCGTAAATTTGCGCTTCGCGCTTCGTGAAGCCGCCTTGACGCAATTCATCTATCTCGTGCTCTTTTCTTACGCGTTCTTCTTCGAAGGCTTCACCGGATTGGCCGTCACCATCGGCGCCATCGTCACTCTCTTCGTCGTCATGCAAATGACGGGAAAAATCAATTGGTCGGAAAAGTTCGCCAGGAAAGAGGTGTTGAAGACTCCGGCATGATCCCGCAAAAAGAGTGCGATTCTCAAGGCTTGCGCAAACTGTGCTAACGTAACGGCAAATCAGCTCCGCTGCGTCGGGCTGCAGGAAAAATGGCGATCAAAACGATTATCGAGCCGTTTCGCATCAAGAGCGTCGAGCCCATCCGCCAGACCACGCGCGGACAGCGCGAAAAACTTCTCGAAGCCGCGGGCTACAATCTGTTTCTCATCGCTTCGGAAGACATTTTGATTGACCTGCTCACCGATTCCGGCACCGGCGCCATGTCCAGCGAGCAGTGGGCCGCCATGATGCGCGGCGACGAATCCTACGCCGGCTCGCCGAGCTTCCGGCGGTTCCGCGAATCCGTCCAGGCCATCATGGGCTTTCGCCACGTGATCCCCACGCACCAGGGCCGGGCCGCCGAGCGCATCCTCTTCAACGTCATGTGCAAGAAGGGAGACGTGGTCCCGAACAACACGCACTTCGACACCACCCGCGCCAACTGCGAATTCGTGGGGGCCGAGGCGGTGGACCTGCCGGTTCGCGAAGCGCTCGAGCCCGCGAACCGCCATCCGTTCAAGGGGAACATGGACACGGCGCGGCTCGAAGAATTGATTGCCCGCGCCGGGCCCAAGCGCGTTCCGCTCGTGATGCTGACGGTCACGAACAATTCGGGAGGCGGGCAGCCCGTTTCGCTTTCGAATATAAAAGCAGTGAAGGAAATTTGCGCGCGGCACAAGATTCCGCTTTACATTGACGCGTGCCGCTTCGCCGAAAACGCTTATTTCATCAAGCTGCGCGAACCGGGTTACGCCCAGAAAACGCCGCGCGAAATTGCCCAGGAAATGTTTCGTTCCGCGGACGGCTGCACCATGTCGGCAAAAAAAGACGGCATGGCCAATATCGGCGGTTTCCTCTGCACCAACGATGACATTCTGGCGCAGCAGGAAAAGGACCTGTTGATTCTCACGGAAGGTTTTCCCACCTATGGAGGATTAGCGGGACGCGATCTCGAAGCGATCGCCGTCGGTTTGAATGAAGCCCTGGAAGAGGGCTACCTGCAATATCGCATCGCTTCGACCGCGTATCTTGGCAACCACATTTCCGCGGAGGGCGTGCCGATCGTGCTGCCGCCGGGCGGCCACGCCATATATATTGACGCGCGCGCATTTTTGCCGCACGTTCCGCCTCTCGAATTTCCGGGAGTTGCGCTGGCCGCGGAATTGTACGTGGAAGGCGGAATCCGTTCGGTGGAAATCGGCACGCTCATGTTCGGCAAGTGCGATGAGAACGGCGTCGCGCATCCCGGCCCGATGGATTTGCTGCGGCTCGCGATTCCGCGGCGCGTGTACACGCAGTCGCACGTGGATTACGTTGTGGAGGTGATTCTCGAAGTATGGCGGCGGCGCGAAAAAATTCGCGGCCTCTCTCTGACGCATCAAGCGCCGTTCCTGCGCCACTTCACCGCGCGTTTCCGGCGCCTCGCGGAAAGCACCTAGAAAAAACAGAACGCTCAGAAAAACAATCTACATCTTGTGTTGCGCGGTGGGCGGAAGAATGTCGTTGAGACGAAGATACATCGCCTGCGCGGAATAATGATCCGCCCAATCGTCGGACAGAATCATCATCGCCGCCGCCTTCGTGAAGGAGTGGCCGCCGAAGAGTTCCATGCTATCGCCGAGTCCCTTGTCGTCCACCTTGGCAAGGGCCGTGGAGCAGTATTCGAAGGACGACTTGATCGCAGCCACCAGCTTGTCCTTGCCGTCCGTATCGCTGAGTTTCGGGCCTTCGGGCATGGGTGTGCCGGAGATCTTGGAGCACATGAAATTGTTGGACATGGCGATGTGCATGGTGAGGTGGGCGAAAGTCATCTGGGCGGGAGTGGGGTGGTACTCGAATTTGTCCGCGGGCATCGCTTCCGCCGCCGCCACCATGTTTTTGGAGGCTCGGGCGAGGCCGGAGCGAAGCGCGTCGCTCACGGGATTGGCCGAAGGAGATTGCGCGAGAAGAAGGAGCGGAGAAGAAAGGAAAATTGCCGCGAGCGAGAGAATGCGCTTCATGAAAGCCTCCAATAAAACTTTTCGTGGTCCGCGAAATATCGTACGCCGATAGAAAGAGAGTAGCAATGAAAGAAGCTTGCAGGAAGAAGCGGGGAAAAACCGCTCGCCCTATTGCGCTTCGGAACGCATGCGCAGGCGATACCAGATGACGATGAGAAGAATCGAGACGAGAAGAATGAGCGTGGAAATGGCGTTGATTTCCGGAGTGATGCCGCGGCGCAAGCGCCCCCAGATTTCGAGAGGAAGCGTGTTGTCGCGGCCGATCAGGAAAAACGTGACGGCAATTTCGTCCATGGAGAGGGTAAAGATCAGAAGACCCGCGGCGATGAGCGAAAGTTTGAGATTCGGAAGCGTAACGCGCCAGAAGGTTTGCCAGGGAGTCGCGCCGAGATCGAGAGAAGCCTCTTCCTGGCGGCGATCCATTTTTTGCAGGCCGGCAAAGAGTTCGATGGTGGCGACGGAAATCAGCGCGGTGCCGTGGCCGAGAAAAACGGTGACCAGGCTGAGCTGAAGCCGCACGAAAACCACGAACATCAACAAGGAAAGGCCGGTGATGATGCCGGGAAGGATTAGGGGAAGGAGAACGAGGCGGCGAAAAATTCCTTTGCCGGGAAAATCGGTGCGATCGAGAGCGAGAGCCGCAAGGAGTCCGAACGTGAGCGAAAGGCCCACTGCGCCCGCAGCGACGATGAGGCTGTTGAGAACGGAATCCCAGATGGAGGAATCCGCGAAAAGCCGGCTGTACCAATCGAACGTGAAATGCTGCGGCGGAAAGCCGCCGACTCCATCGCGATTGAACGAGTAGACGACGAGAACGACGATGGGCAAATAGATGAAAGCAAAAACGAGCGCGGAATAGACGGCGAGGAATGGAGAGCGGCGCGTGTTTGCAGAGGCGCTCATTCGAAAGACCAGCGCTTTTCGAGAATTTCGGCGAGGAAGAGCAAGCCGATGGTGAAACAGAGGATGCAGACGGAAATCGCGGCACCAAGTGGCCAATCGTACGCTGCACCAAAGAGCGACTGGACGATGTTGGCGATCATGGTGCCGCTCGGGCCACCGACGAGGAGAGGAGCGAGGAAGTCGCCGAGAGAGAGGACAAAGGCGAAAGTGGCTCCGGCAAGAAGACCGGGCATGGAGAGCGGAAGAATGACGCGGAAAAAGGTTGTGCGCTGGCCAGCGCCGAGATCGTGGGAGGCTTCGACAAGCGCGCGAGGGATGTGCTCGAGCGATGCGTAAATGGGAAGAAAAACGAAAGGCGTGTAAATGTGCGTGAGCATGAGGACGACGGCAAAAGGACTATAGAGAAGAAAGCCGACGGGCTCGCGGGTGATGTGCAGATATTGCAAAAATCCATTCAGCACACCGTCGGAGCCGAGAATGGTTTTCCAGGCGTAGCCGCGGACGAGATAGCTGACCCACAACGGCACGATGACGAGCTGGTAGAGAAGCTCCTTGCGCGGACCGGCATGGAAGGAAAGATAGTAGGCGAGCGGATAGCCGAGAAAAAGCGAGAGCAGCGTAACGCCCGCAGCGATGCGCATGGTGCGAAAGAGGACTTCGAGATAGATGGGATTCTTCAAAAGCTCGGAGTAATTCTGAAGATTCCAGTGGTGGACGATGTTGCCATTTTGAACGGACCAGAGGCTGTGCGCGAACATCAGGGCATAGGGTACGAGAAGAAAGAGGGCGACCCAGAGGATCGGGGGAAGCGAGACGAAAAGTTTGTAGGTCTTCGAATACATTTTGAACCGGCCAATGCCTGGCGACCGCTACAAAGACTCCTTCACGCAAATGGCGTCGGAAGCCGAGAAAACGAATTCGTGCTCGCCGGAAAGCGGCCCGCAAGCAGGGACGCGGACACGAAGAAGAAGGCCCAAGTTCGACTGGACTTCGAGCAACTCGGATGCCCCGGTATAGATTTGCCGGCGAATGGCACCGCGGAAACGGACGGGACCCGAAATTTGTGGCGCGTTGGCGGCGAGAAGGATGGATTCCGGGCGGAGAGAAAAAACGGCAGGGCCGCTGGGGCCGGTGCAAGAGAAAGTCAATGAACCCATATCGGCGATGCCGGAAGAGATGCTTCCGCGAAGAAGATTGGTCTGGCCGATAAATTGGGCGCAATAAGCGGTGGCGGGATGGGCGTAGATTTCGCGCGGCGTGGCGACTTGTTCAAGAGCGCCGTCACGCAGGAGAGCGATGCGGTCGGAGAGAGCCATGGCTTCTTCCTGATCGTGAGTGACGAAGAGGAAGGTGATGCCGACTTCGCGCTGCAGGGATTTGAGTTCGCGCTGCATTTCCTTGCGGAGATTGGCATCGAGGGCGGAGAGCGGTTCATCGAGAAGAAGAAGTTCCGGCCGATTGATGAGGGCGCGAGCCAGCGCGACACGCTGCTGCTGGCCGCCGGAAAGGCGCATGGGCTTGGCGTCCGCGAATTCCTCCATGCGGACCATCATCAGGGTATCAGCGACGCGCGAAGCGATTTCACTTTTTGGAGCGCCGTTTGCGCGCAGGCCATAAGCGACGTTTTCGCGGACGTTCAGATGGGGAAACAAGGCGTAATGCTGAAAGACCGTGTTCACGCGGCGGCGGTAGGGAGGAAGCGTGTCGAGACGCGCGCCGCTCATCCAGATCTCGCCGGAGGTGGGCTGCTCGAATCCGGCGACGAGGCGAAGAAGAGTGGTTTTTCCGGAGCCGCTTTCACCCAGAAGAGTGAGAAATTCGCCCGAAAGAATATCGAGCGATAGGGTCTTCAAGACCTCCTTTTCGCCAAAACGCTTGCTGACGGAATTCACGGCAAGAAGCGAAGAGGCAGGCGAAGTGGAAGCGGAAGTCACTGCGCGGCTTTGACCTCATTCCAGATTTCGTTGTACTTGGCGCGGCGGGGAACATCCTGCCAGAAGTAGATGCGCTGCATATAGGCGTCCGGATCGTCGAGATGGAGACCCTTCTTTTGTTCCGCGGTCATGAACTGCGCGGCCGAGGGATTCGCGGGAGTGTAGTGAGTAACATCGGTGACAAGCTTCTGCGTCTTGGCTTCGATCATGTATTGGAGGAACTCGGTGGCAAGCTGCTTGTGAGGGCTGGCGGCGGTGATCATGAGATGGTCAATCCAGCCGGTAGTGTTTTCCTTCGGAATGATTTCGCCGATGGGGAAATTTTCCTTGCGGAGCTGGCTGGTATTGAGAGGCCAGCCCATGGCCAGGACGATTTCGTGATTTTCGAAGAGATTGGTGAGTTCGCCTCCGGTGGACCAGATTTTTCGAATGTTGGGCTTCAACTCGATGAGCTTTTTCTTCACGGCTTCGAGCTGAACATCGGAAAGATTATAGAGCTGCGAAGGATCGGGCTTGTCGAAGCCGAGAACCTGAGCGGCCATGTAGACGGTGGAGAGATCGTCCCAGACGGAGACTTTTCCTTTGTACCGGGGATCCCAGAGGACGGACCAGGAATCGGGCGGAGTGGAGAACGCGGTGGTGTCATAAAGCAATGGATTTGGACCCCACATGAAGGGAACGCCATAGGTCTTGCCGTTGGCTTTGACGAGCGGAAGATCGCGAAGCTTCTGGCTCAGTTGCGAGTCGGCGGGAAGTTGCGAGAGATCGAGGGGAGCGGCGAGGCCGGCGCGAGTGATCATGGCGGCGACGTCGCTTGAAGGCGAGATGACGTCGTAGTTCGAAGCGCTGCCGCCGCGGAGTTTGGCGACAAGCTCGTCGCTGGAACCCATGTAGGAAGCAATCACACGGCAATGGTGAGATTGTTCAAACGCGCTGACAAAGGAAGGATCAGCGTAGCCCTCCCAGACAAGGAGGCTGAGAGTTTGCTCTCTTTTGCAGGCATTGGAGAAAGCGGCGATCAGGCAAACGACAAGCAGAAAAAACGGGCGCTTCACGGGGCCTCCCGAAAGATGCAGTCTAGCAGGAACTCCAGGCCTACCGAGCACAGACTGAAGTCCGGGCGACGCGAAATCAGAACGTGGGCGGCGTGTTGATCCAGAGCAGCGAAGTTTCCTTTTTCCCGGGATTTTTCCAGCGGTGCGGCGTGGAGCTTTCGAAATAAAGACTGTCCCCCGGTCCGAGAAGGTAGCGCTCTTCGTTGCCGAGCCAGATTTCAAACTGGCCGCGGAGGATGTGGAGAAATTCCTCGCCTTCATGCGTGTAGGATTCTCCGCTGCCGCCGCCGGGCTTGATGCGAAAAAGGTGGGGCTCCATCACGGTGTTGCCCCATGCGAGGAGCTCCATGCGAACGCCTTTGGTGGTTTCAAGAACTTTGCGTTCGGAAGGGCGGACGCGGCGGGAATTTTCCTTGCTGGGCTCGAAGAACGAAAGAATGTTGGTGCGGTAGTAGCGCGCGATGCGACGAAGCGTGGCGACCGATGCGTGCATCTGGCCGCGTTCGAGGGAGCTAAGGAATCCTATGGAGACGCCGGAGGCTTTGGCGACCTGCGCAAGAGACAACGCGCGGCGCTGGCGGAGCCGCCGAAAGCGCAGGCCATGCGAAACGGCGTTTTCCGCGGGCGTGGAGACGACTCCCTGGCGCTTAAGGATGTGAACGACGGCAGCGGGATTGAGCCCGCGGGCGCGGCGAAGAAAAATGGCACGCTGAAGAAGGCGAACGTCGTCCTCAGAAAAGAGGCGGTAGCGGCTCCGGGAACGGAGCGGAGAGAGGAGGCCAAGGGATTCCCAGGCGCGAAGCGCGGAGGAGGAAATGCCGACGCGGCGAGCGACTTCGCTGATGCGAAGGAGGCGCTCAGGAGAGCGCTGCGCTGATGCTGAGGATAAATTCTTTCTTCTTGACACGGCAGCCGGCATTCTCTAAGTTTGCGGGATTATAGTAAGGTTTGCGGGGCACAGCAACCACGAAGAACGGTGCAAAATCCAAAATCTTCGCGGTCAGGGGTGAGTTCATGAAGTTCGAGAGAAAAATCCAGCAATTATTCTTTGTCTTTTTCTCATGCATCATTTTTGCCGGAGTGTTGGCCACGACAATGCCGGTGGCGCGGGCGCAGAGCACCGGCGGGCAAATCCGCGGAACGGTGACTGACCCGAGCGGAGGAGCGGTTGCCGGCGTAACGGTTCAACTGATCAACCAGGGGACGCAGAGCAAGCGTGAAGCGCCAACGGGCACCTCCGGGGAATACGTCTTCATCGAGGTGCCGGTAGGAACCTACGAAATTGATGTGGAACAACAGGGTTTCAAGAAGTACGTGCACAAGGGAATCGCGCTGAACCTGAACCAGGTCCTGAGCGTGGACATCGGTCTGCAGGTTGGCGGAACAACGCAGGTTGTGGAAGTTACGGGCGAACCTCCGGTGGTGGACACGACGACGACGCAACTCGGCGCGGTAGTCGATTCTAGAAGCGCGGTGGATTTGCCGCTGAACCAAAGAGACGCCTATCAATTGCTGCAACTGCAACCAGGGGTGCAATCGCAGTTGGGCAATTCGCTGTTTTACGGCTCGGACAAAGCGGGGGTGGTGACGGTGAACGGCGGGCGCGGCCGGGCGAACAATTATTCCGTGAATGGAGGCGACGGAAACGATCTTTTCGTGAACCTGCCGGCGATTCAGCCATCGCCGGACAGCATCGAGGAATTCCGAGTCATCACCAACGCTTTTGACGCCGAATACGGGCGGAATTCGGGCTCCGTGGTCAACGTGGTGACAAAGTCCGGCACGAACCAGTTGCACGGAAGCGTGTACGAGTTTTTCCGGAACGCGGTACTCAACGCGCACCCGTTCACTTTCAGCGAAGCGCCGAAGCCCAAATTCAATCAAAATCAGTTCGGTGGGACGCTTGGCGGGCCAATCAAGAAGGACAAGACGTTCTTCTTCGGCTCGTATGAAGGAAGGCGCATCGTACAGGGAATTGTGTCCACGCCGGTGAGCGTTCCGGACTCGGGCGAGGTCAACGGTGACTTCTCGACCGTCGGGGCGGCCAATGGAGTTTCCCAATTTGCTGGCGTAGTGAACGACCAGACTGTGGCCAGCATTTTGCAGCAACGGTGCGGGTCGGCAATCAGTTCAGTCACCCCGTCCGGCGCCGCCGCCCTCAACGCACTGGCGAATGGAACAGGATCGCCGGTTCTGTACAGCAGCATTTTCCCCAACCTGCAGATCCCGACGTCGTGCTTCGATCCTGTGGCCGTAAGCCTGATGAACCAGTATGTGCCGGGGGCGGGAGGGTCCGGGCAGGTGCAGGTGACTCCAAATTCGACGGATAACGGGAATCAATTCCAGATCCGCGTGGACCACAACTTTACGGACAATCAGAAGCTTTCGATTTACTACTACTTTGATGACGGAACGAACCTGAATCCTTTCGCGACCTTCCAAGCGGCAGGCGCAAATCTAGGGAATTTTCCGGGAGAATTTGCAACCCGGTCGCAGCAATTCAACATCAGCCATACGTCCACGATCGGTACGACATCGGTGAACGAGGCGCGGTTCACATGGTTCCGCGAGGGGCAGAAGAAGTTTGACGCTCCAACAGTGACCAACGCGGTGACCGACTCTTGCTCGAGCGCGGCGGCAGCCTACTGCTTTACGGGGACGTCCGACGTTCCGAACCTGATTGACGACAGCGGAAATTCGCTCGGCGCCAGCCCGGATTACGGAATTCATCCCGGGCTGGGCGCGCAATTTGAAGGTGTGCCATTCATCTCAGTGAACGGGGGATTCACGATCGGTAACAACTCCGAAGGGCAGCTGCCGCAAGTGGGAAACACGTTCCAGTGGAGCGACAACTTCAGCAAGATCGTGGGAGCACACTCGTTCAAATTTGGCGGCGATATCCGGTATCAAATGTTCGATCAGACGCTCTATTACAACATTAATGGGCTTTATAGCTTCAATTCTTCGGCGAATTTCTGCGATCCAACGGATCCGACTTGTACCCAGCAGTCCTTGTACTCGACGGGCAACGACGTCGGATTCTCTGATGGGTATGCGAATTATCTTTTGGGTCTGCCGACGGATTATTCGCAGGGGTCCGCCCAGGCCGAGTTGGTGCGCAGCAAATCCGTGTACCTCTTTGCGCAGGATAGTTGGAAAATCAAGTCGAACCTGACGCTGAACTACGGGCTGCGCTGGGAATTGAACACCCCGCTCACGGATATCGGCCACAAGGTGCAAACATACCGCGTGGGACAGAATTCCACCGTATACCCCTGCACAATCACGCCGGACGATCCGCTATATGGGACGTATGGTAACGACTGCAACGCGGCCGGCGTAACGCCGACAGGTCTTGTGTTCCCGGGAGACAAGGGCATTCCTCCGGGGATGACCGCGACATATTACAAGGCCTTTGCGCCCCGGCTGGGCTTGAATTGGAGCCCCGGCTGGAACGAAGGACTCGGCAAAGCATTGACCGGAGGCCCGAGCAAGACGAGCGTAAGCATGGGCTGGGGATTGTTCTACAATCCGATTGAGCAGCTTGTCCTTGAACAATTCAGCGCGGAGCCCCCGTTCGGCGGAAGCAACTACATCAGCAGCCCGCTGTTCAATACTCCGTACGTGGACCAGTCCGGGAACGTGTATCCCAACCCCTTCAACGGGATTTTAAGTCCCGCACCGGGCACCTCGATTGACTGGGCATCCTTCCGGTCTATCTTGCTGTTCGGACAGTTCCAGCCGAACATGCGGACGCAATACTCATCGCAATACAATTTGACGATCAAGCGGGAGCTACCGGGGAATATTCTGTTCCAGATCGGCTATGTGGGGTCGCAAGGGCACCGGTTGCTTGCGTCTTATGATTTAAACCCCGGGAATCCCAACACGTGCAATGACCTCGCGGCAATGGCCAGCAACGATCCAACTTCGGTTTTGTCGTACTCTGGCGGGCCCCAAACGAGTTGCTCCACGTATTCGGAAGACAATTCCTATTTTATCCCGGGGGGCACGGTGATTCCCAACACCCCGAACGGTGGACTGCTGCTCCCCTACTCGGGTACCCCGGGGGGCAATCCGACTCTGATTCCCAGCGGAACGGTCGTAGGGTCGAACGGAATCATGCTTGCGGGAATCCGGCCGTACTCCTCGCCGAATTGCAATCCGATGACCGCGGCGGGATGCCCGGCAGACGGGCTGGCGGTTTTCTCGAACATTTTCACGGAAAACACGGTAGCGAAATCGAACTACAACTCACTGCAGGCCATGCTGGAGAAGCGGTTTTCGCACGGATTGCAGTTCCAAGCTTCGTATACGTACAGCAAATCGCTGGACAACGCCTCGAGCTTTGAAAGCTCGCTGGTACCGGGCGATCCGAATGCGACGTATGGGCCGTCGCTGTACGATGCACGACACCGGTTCGTTTTCAACTACGTGTGGGTAATTCCGGTCCCGAAGATGTCTGGATTCAAAGGAGCGCTGCTGGATGGCTGGCAAGCTTCTGGAATCGTGACGTTCCAGTCGGGGTTTCCCATTCGAATCACGTCAGCGGATGACGTGGAAGAGTACGGAAGCTATTTCTTTGAAGCGCCGGGCGAACCGAACTGGGCCTACAGCCCGGGGCAACTGAACAAGCTGAACGTCCGCCAGAGCGGCGGATTCGTCTTCGATCCGAACCAGTTTACGAACAGCACGGTGGATCCGGGAACGATCGGAAACGCGCCGCGGTCACTCTGCTGCGGGCCGGGTATCAACAATTGGGACATGGCCTTCCTGAAGGACTTTTCGATCAGCGAGAGGACCAAACTGGAATTCCGCGCCGAACTGTTCAACGTGTGGAACCACGCGCAGTTCTATAATGTGGATGGTGACGTCTCCGACCAAGGAAGCACGTTTGGCCAGGTGCAGAACGTCCGCGACCCGCGGCTCATTCAGTTGGCGCTGAAGCTGTCCTTCTAGGGACGCGAAAGGAAAAAATAGAGGGGCGACAAGCGCGGGCTGCGCGGCCCGCGCTTGCGCGCGTCTGGGAGAAAATTTTCTGGAGCAAACTGACGGCAGGGAAGAGACCTGCAATTGGCCGGATACAGACTGAGCCGGCCGGGTTCGGAGAACCACGATGTACGAAGCACTCGAAAAGGAACTGGCGAATTACGAGAAGAGAACGCCGAAATCGGCTGCGGCACACAAGCGCGCGCTGGAGCGGATTCCGTTGGGCGTGGCAAGCAATTACCGCCATTACGAGCCGTACCCTCTGTTCGTGAAAGACGGAAAAGGCAGCAGGATTCACGATGAAGACGGGAACGAGTATGTGGATCACAACCTGTGCTTCGGGGCATTGATGGCCGGGCATTGCCATCCGGCGGTGGTGAAGGCGGTGAAGGAAAAGCTGGATGAAGGAACCACGTTCGGGATGCCGCACGACCAGGAATGGGAACTGGCCGAGGAAATTTGCAAGCGGTATCCGGTGGAGATGGTTCGGTTCGGATCGAGCGGAACGGAAGTGACTATGCACGCGTGCCGGATCGCGCGAGCGGCGACGAACCGGGACAAGATCCTGAAATTTGAAGGCGCATATCACGGGCTGCACGACACGGCGCTTGTAAGCGTGAAGCCCAAAGAAAGCGAGTATGGGGACGAATTCGCGCCAAACTCGGTTCCCGGCGGCGGAGGCGTGCCGAAGGCCGCGGTGGACAACGTAGTGACCGCGAGCTTCAACAACCTGGCCAGCGTCGAGAATCGCTTCAAACAATTTCCGGGACAAATCGCAGCAATCATCCTGGAACCAATAATGATGAATGTCGGACTTTGTCTACCACAGGAAGGCTTCCTGGAGGGTTTGCGAAAAATCTGCGATGCGAACGGCGCGCTGCTAATTTTCGACGAAGTGAAAACGGGAGCGAAGCTGGCCTGGGGCGGAGCGAGCGATTTCTTCGGAGTGAAACCGGACATCATCTGCCTGGCGAAGTCCATCGGCGGGGGATTGCCGCTGGGTGCGTTCGGCGCGAGCCGCGCTGTGATGGATTTGATCTCGCAGCACAAGGTTTTTCACGGCGGAACGTACAACACGAACCGAGTTGCGATGTCGGCGGGGCTGGCGACGTTCCGCGAAGTGCTGACGCGGGAAAATTACCTGCATGTCGGAAAGCTGAGCCGGAAGCTCACGGAAGGCTACAGAACGATCATTACGAAGAGCGCGCTGAAAGCATACGTGGCAAGCGCCGGAGTGAACGGCGCACTGATGCTGTACCCGAAGGAGATTCGCAATTATCGCGATTGGACGAAGATTGACGTGGATCTTTGGCGGCACTACTGGTTCGCGATGGTAAATCGCGGCGTATTGGCGCAGCCCTACTGGTGGGACGAGCAATGGACGATCTCCGTGCAACACACGGAGGCGGACATTGACAAACACCTGGCCGTGTTCGAGGAAGTAGCGTCGGCTTTGGCAAAAGCGCAGGCAGAACGCGGCACAGTGACCGTAGCAGCGGGGCACTGAGCGCGGCAAATCATCAAGGTGAGACATTGTCGAGTGAGGCCACCACTACCGGGAACCAGCCGCATTTGAAGCGAGTGCTCGGGAAGTGGGACCTGGTGTTGCTGTTTGTGGTGGCCATTTTCAACCTGAACGTATTGCCTTCCATCGCGGCAAATGGCGGAGTCACGATCTGGCTGTGGATCGTCTCGCTTGTTCTTTTCTTCTGGCCGCAGGGAATCGCCGTCATTGAGCTTGCGGACCGCTATCCAGGCGAGGGCGGAGTGTACTTGTGGGCCAAGGAGGTGTTTGGCGATTTTCACGGATTTCTTTCCGGCTGGTGCTACTGGACAAACAACATGATGTACGTACCGACGGTGATGTTGTATTTCGTCGGTGTGTCGGTGTTTGTGCTGGGAACGGGTCACGAGGCGCTCGCGGACAACAAGTTCTTCGCGCTTGGCATGGCATCCGTACTGCTTTTGATCATCGTGGTGCTGAATGTGACGGGACTCGGCGTCGGGAAGTGGATCAACAACCTAGGCGGGATTGGAACTTTCGTCGCAGCGGCGGTGTTGATCGGGCTGGGGGTCATTGTGTGGACCAGATTCGGCTCGACGGTGACCTGGTCGGATTTTCAGATTCCCACGAATCCAAGATTCGTGCTGAATTCCTTTGGCGTGATCTGTTTCGGGCTGGTGGGGCTGGAATTGGCTTCCATCATGGGCGACGAGATACGCGAACCACGGAAAACGCTGCCGGGAGCGGTGGCCTGGGGCGGGATCTTCTCCGGCTTGCTTTACATCGGTGCGACGCTGACGCTGCTGATTGCCGTGAGTAAGTCGGACATCAGCGTGCTGCAGGGAGTGGTTCAGGCGGTACAACATCTGGCAGGAAAAATCCACGCGGGATGGATTATCGCTCCTTTCGCGTTCCTGTTGAGCCTGTCGATCGCCGGAATCGGATCGGCATGGCTGGGAGGGTCGGCTCGAATTCCATTCGTGGCGGGATTAGATTCGTATCTGCCTTTCTGGCTCGGGAAGATTCATCCGAAATATGGGACACCTTACGCAGCATTGATGGTACACGCAGTTGTGTCTCTGATTCTGGTGGTGATGAATTTCGTGGGATCGGGAGTGCAGGAATCGTTTCAGCGATTGCTTTCGTTGGCGGTGGTGCTGCAGTTGATTCCCTTTCTGTACATTTTCGGCGCGCTGCTGAAAATCGCGTTCGACGCGGGATTTCAGAAAAGACGCTACGGCCGGAGTACACTGATCTTTGCAGGAGCCAGCGGCATGGTGACGACAATTCTGGGAATTGCGCTGGCGTTTTTTCCCGCGCAGCAGATTACATCGCTGGGCTCGTACGAAGCGTGGATGGCGGGCGGAACGATCCTGTTCGTAGGGCTCGCGGCATTTTTCTTTTTTGTGTACGGCCGGCGAAAACAGGCGGCCGCGGCGGCTGAAGCCACGAAGTGAAGATACCGGGAGGTCAGTATGCCAAGCAGCGCGACAGCGGGAGTAAGGACTTACCAGAATTACGTGAATGGAAAATGGGAAAGCAACGCGAGAGGCAAGACATTTCCTGTATACGATCCATCCACGGAAGAAGTAATCGCGCAGGTGGCGGAGGCGAACGCCTCCGAGGTGGACGGCGCGGTGAGGGCCGCGCGGACTGCGTTTGACTCGGGGCCCTGGACGCAAACCACCGCGCAGGACCGGGGTCGAATTCTCTTCAAGCTGGCGGAAAAGATTCGGCAGAACGTGGCGGCGCTGGCAGAGATCGAAGCGCGAAACACGGGAAAGCCAATCGTCGAAGCGGAATATGACATCGCGGACGTGGCGACGTGTTTCGAGTACTACGGAGGGCTGGCGACGAAAGTCGCGGGACAGGTGAATCCGGTCCCTGCGAATGCAATTAGTTTCACCTTGAAAGAGCCGGTCGGCGTCGCGGGACAGATTATCCCCTGGAATTATCCGCTGTTGATGGCAGCGTGGAAACTGGCGCCAGCGATTGCCACGGGATGCACGTGCGTGCTAAAGCCGGCAGAGCAAACGCCACTGACGGCGCTGGAATTTGCGAATTACTTCGAAGAAGCAGGCCTGCCGCCTGGGGTCGTGAATATCGTGAACGGATACGGCGAAACGGCCGGAGCCGCGCTGGTGGCACATCCGAGGGTGGATAAAATTGCGTTCACGGGAAGCGCGGCGGTCGGGAAGTTGATCGTGAAGAGTGCCGCGGACACCTTGAAACGAGTCACATTGGAGCTTGGCGGAAAATCGCCGAACGTGTTTTTTGCGGATGCGGATTGGGAAGCTGCGGTGGATGGGGCGTTGTTTGGAGTGTTCATCAATCAGGGAGAAGTTTGCTCGGCCGGGAGCCGGATATTGGTGGAGAAAAATATTTATTCGAAATTCGTGGAGGCCATGACGGAGAAGGCCAAAAGGATCAAACTGGGGCCACCTCTTGACCGTGAAACAAAAATGGGACCGCTCGTGAGCAAAGAGCAATACGACCGCGTAAACTCTTATCTTGAAACCGGAAAGAAGGAAGCAAAAACGGCGATTGGCGGCGGGCGTCCCAAGCAATTCGGCAAGGGCTATTACGTGGAGCCGACGATCTTTTACGACGTAGACAACGGCGCGAGAATCGCACGCGAAGAGATTTTCGGCCCTGTTGCGGCGGTGATTCCTTTCGATGGCGAGCCAGATGCAGTGAGAATTGCAAACGATACGCCATACGGTCTGGCCGGCGCAGTCTGGACGCGGGATATTTTCAAGGCGTTTCGCGTGGTGAAGGCGCTGCGAGCCGGAATCATCTGGGTGAACCACATGCAGCCTACATATGTCGAAGCGCCCTGGGGCGGCTACAAACAATCGGGCTTTGGGCGCGAGCTGGGGCCCTGGGGAATGGAAGAGTATCTGGAAACCAAACAGGTGTACGTCAATCTCGACGAAACACCAATCGGGTGGTACTGAAATGGGCACGATTCAGATTCGAACGGAGATTCCGGGGCCGAATTCCCGCGAGTTGATGCGGCGGCGCGATGCAGCCGTGCCGAGAGGGCCGTATCATGCGACGCCGATCTTCACGGCGCGCGCGAAGGGCGCGGTCATCGAGGACGTGGACGGGAACCGGTTTCTGGATTTCGCCGGCGGGATCGGCTGCTTGAACACGGGACATCGGCCGGCCGCAGTGGACGCTGCGCTTTACGACCAGCTCGAAAGATACATGCATCTGTGTTTCAGCGTGACGCCGTATGAAGGTTACATCGCCGTTGCGGAGAAGCTGAACGCCCTGGCTCCAGGCAATTTTGCGAAGAAGACCCTCCTGGTGAACAGCGGAGCGGAAGCGGTGGAAAACGCGGTGAAAATCGCACGGGCGTACACAAAACGGCCTGCAATTATCGCGTTTAACGATGCCTTCCATGGCCGCACGATGATGACGCTCTCGCTAACCAGCAAGACGCATCCTTACAAGGCGGGTTTCGAACCGTTTCCTGGAGATGTTTACCGGCTGCCGTATGCGTATTGCTACCGCTGCTCTTATGGATTGAAGTATCCCGCCTGCGCCATGGGCTGCGCGCACGCGCTGGAAGATGCGTTCAAACGCGTGGTGTCCGCGGAATCCGTAGCCGCGGTCATCGCGGAACCCGTGCTGGGGGAGGGGGGATTCGTCGCGCCACCGAAAGAATTCTTCGGCGTGCTCCAGGAAATTTGCCGGAAGCACGGCATTCTTTTCATCGCGGATGAAGTGCAATCCGGCATTGGCCGAACGGGAAAATTCTTTGCCATCGAGCATTACGAGGTCGAGCCTGACCTAATCACCACCGCGAAATCGCTGGGAGGCGGACTGCCGCTGGCGGCGGTGACGGGCCGGGCGGAGATCATGGACGCGCCGGGGGTAGGCGGACTGGGCGGAACGTTCGGCGGAAATCCGCTTGCCTGCGCGGCGGCATTTGCAGCGCTTGAAATGATCGAGAAGGAAGGTCTGCTTGCTCGCGCGGTGGTGATCGGCAAACGGTTCCGGGAACGCGCGCTCGATTGGCAAAAGAGGTTTCCGGTTATGGGTGAAGTGCGCGGTCTCGGGGGGATGTGCGCCATCGAATTGGTGAAGGATGCGCAGACGCGGGAACCGGCGGGCGAGGAAATGAAAAGAGTAGCGCAATATTGTTATGAGCACGGCTTGATCACGATCACAGCGGGAACGTATGGAAATGTAATGCGCATTCTGGCGCCGCTGGTGATGACGGACGAAGAGTTCGAGGAAGGGCTAGGCGTGCTCGAAGGCGCGTTGGCAGCCGTGTGCGAAAAATTGCAGGTGGCCGTAACAAAATAACGGGAGAAGGAAGATGGCGAATAGAGTGGTCGGCGCCTTAAACGCGGCTCCGGAGCTGAAAGATTCCAGACTTTTCCGGGAAGCCTGCTACTTGGACGGCCAATGGATTCAAGCTGCCTCGGGCGGAACGGTCCAGGTGGATAATCCGGCGACCTCCGCAGTCATCGGCAGGGTTCCGAAGCTAGGCGCAGCGGAGACGCGCCAGGCGATCGAAGCTGCCAATAAAGCATTCCCCGCCTGGAGCAAGAAGACAGCAAAAGAGCGCGCCAGTGTGTTGCGGCGATGGTTCGATCTGGTGATGGCGAACCAGGAAGACCTGGCGCGGCTGATGACCATTGAACAAGGCAAACCGCTCACGGAATCGCTGGGGGAAGTGGCCTATTCCGCGTCCTTTCTGGAGTGGTTCGGCGAGGAAGCGAAACGCGTATACGGCGATACGATTCCACAACACCAGGCTGATAAGAGAATCGTAGTCATCAAGCAGCCGATCGGCGTGGTGGCCTGCATCACTCCGTGGAATTTTCCGCTTGCCATGATTACGCGAAAGGCCGGACCGGCGATTGCGGCGGGCTGCACTGTCGTGCTTAAGCCCGCATCGCAGACTCCGTTCTCGGCGCTGGCGCTTGCGGAATTGGCGGAGCGGGCGGGCGTGCCGAAAGGGGTGCTCAATGTAGTCACCGGATCAGCGAAAGAAATCGGCGGCGAACTCACTTCCAATCCCATGGTGCGAAAGCTTTCCTTTACGGGCTCGACGGAAGTGGGCAAGGTGCTGATGGCGCAATGCGCGGGTACCGTCAAGAAACTTTCGCTCGAGCTGGGGGGCAATGCGCCGTTCATCGTGTTCGACGACGCAGATTTGGACGCGGCAGTGGAGGGAGCGATTGCTTCGAAGTATCGAAATACGGGGCAGACGTGCGTCTGCACCAACCGCGTGTTGGTGCAGGACAGCGTTTATGACGCTTTCGCGGCCAAGCTGGCCGTCGCTGTGGGAAAGCTAAAGCCGGCTCCCGGACTCGAAGCGGGCGCGACCCAAGGGCCGCTGATTGACGATGCGGCGGTGGAAAAAGTCGAGAGCCACATTCGCGATGCGAAGTCGAAAGGGGCAAAAATCCTCGCAGGCGGGCGCCGGCACAGTCGTGGGGGGAGATTTTTCGAGCCGACAATCCTGACGGAGGTCACGCCACAGATGGCGGTGGCGCGCGAGGAAACCTTCGGGCCGGTGGCACCGCTATTTCGCTTCAAAACGGAAGCGGAAGCGATCGCGCTTGCGAATGATACGGAGTTCGGATTGGCGGCCTACTTTTACGGGCGCGATATCGCGCGAATCTGGCGCGTCGCTGAAGCGCTGGAATACGGCATTGTGGGGATCAATACGGGGCTGATCTCCACCGAGGTTGCGCCCTTCGGCGGTGTGAAAGAATCCGGGCTGGGCCGCGAAGGTTCAAAGTACGGGATGGAAGAGTTTCTCGAAATCAAATATCTCTGTTTCGGTGGAATCACCGCGTAGGTCCTGCACTCCTTTTCCACTTGCGGCCAGGTGTAGTTGCCTCTCAGAATGCTACATCCAACAAAGGCGTAGCTTCCGTATCTCGAATCGGCATCCATGGCACAAATGACTGGCGAGCACGACAAGAAGAAGACGCAGAACACTTGGAAGGCCTTGCCTGACGTCTGGGAGTTACTGAAGCCCCGGCGTGGCATTCTTGCGTTGGGCTTTGTCCTGATGGTGGTGAATCGCGTAGCCGGGCTGGCGCTTCCGGCTTCTCCGAAATATCTTCTGGACGATGTCGTCTCCAAACACGAGACGAAACTGCTGGTGCCTCTGATTCTGGTGGTTGTCGGCGCGACGCTGGTGCAGGGCATCACATCGTATTCCCTGACGCAGCTTCTTTCCAAATCCGCGCAGCGAATGATCACGCAGATGCGGCGCCAGGTGCAGGCACACATTGGGCGATTGCCGGTGTCCTATTACGACGAGCACAAAACCGGCGAGTTGGTGTCTCGAATCATGAGCGATGTGGAGGGTGTACGCAATCTGCTCGGAACGGGACTGGTGGAGCTGGCCGGCGGTTTGATGACCGCGGTTTTTGCGCTGATCATTCTGTTGAAAATAAGCGCGGTGATGACCGCCGTGGCGTTCTCAATTCTGGTGATTTTTGGTTTTGGGTTGAATAAGGCGTTCGCGACGATTCGGCCGATCTTCCGGCAGCGGCCAAAGATCAATGCGGAGGTGACCGGGCGCTTAACGGAATCTCTCGGCGGAGTTCGTGTCGTGAAGGGCTATCACGCAGAGGAGCGTGAGGAGAAAGTGTTTGCCGCCGGTGTACAACGCCTGTTGGACAATGTGCTCAAGACGCTCACGGCGACGTCGCTGATGAGTCTATCGGCGACAACGCTACTTGGAATCGTGAGCGCCACGGTCATGTTGCTGGGCGCCAGGCAAATCCTTGCAGGCCACATGACTCCGGGCACGCTCGTAACCTATATGGCATTTCTAGCCATGCTGATCGCACCAGTATTCCAGATCGTGGCCATCGGCACGCAACTCACCGAAGCACTCGCTGGGCTTGAACGAACGAGGGAAATCCTGGCCGAAAAACCGGAAGATGAAGCACCGAGTCGAAATGAAACCATCGGCAGGCTCCGCGGAGAGGTGACCTTCGAGCAGGTGGACTTTGCCTACGATCTCAGCCAGCCCGTGCTGTTCGACGTCAGTTTCGAAGCGTTGCCGGGAACCGTGACTGCTCTCGTGGGCCCGTCGGGCGCCGGAAAATCGACAATCATCGGGCTCGTGGCAGCGTTTTACGAACCGACCAATGG
>Ga0335076_10001109_pt1 | contig 25722 bp, 27 predicted proteins | sample Lox_Sample_25_FD_206717 | JGI IMG/M metagenome (GOLD analysis project Ga0335076, IMG submission 206717) | Soil microbial communities from Loxahatchee National Wildlife Refuge, Florida, United States - Lox_Sample_2.5 | ecosystem: Environmental > Terrestrial > Soil > Wetlands | place: USA... | reverse complement strand
CGCCGACGTCGGCCGTCCAGGTCTGGCCGGAACCCGGCGCGTCCTTCGGTTCTGGCCGGTCCGAGGCCATGGCGTGACCGACGATGACGCCGCCGGCGACGGCGACCACGGCGTGGACGCCGGCGTCCTGGCCGGACAGCAGGCGGAGCAGGCCGGGGGTGGGCGCGGCCGGGCCGAAGAATCTCAGGTAACGGGTCTGCACCGACAGGCCCGCGAAGAAGTCGCCGAGCGCGGGCAGGTCCGCCGGACCCGCCGGCCGGATCTCGGCGGTGCGGCGGTCATCGGGTCGGCTCACCTGGGTTCGGTTCACGAACCCAGCATGACCCGGAATTGCTGAGTCTGTCAACTAGACTTAGCATGCGGTTATGAACGCCCCGGATACTGGATCGGTCCTGAGAAGGCCCTGGATACTGGACTACGACTCGGCCAACTGCGCCATCGGCGCGGCCGTGGGGATCCTCGGCGAGCGGCCGACGTTCCTCGTGCTGCGCGAGGCGTTCAACGGCGTGCGCCGCTTCGAGGACATGCAGCGCCACACCGGCATGCCCAGGCAGGTGCTCAGCCAGCGCCTGTCCCGCCTGGTAGCCGAGGGGCTGCTGAGCAAGGTCCCCTACCGGGAGAGCGGCCAGCGCGGCCGGGACGAGTACCGGCTCACCGACAGGGGCCTCGACCTCTACCCGGTCCTGGTGGCGCTGATGGAGTGGGGCGACCGGCATGCGGTCGGTCCGTCCGGTCCGCCGGTCCTGCTGCGGCACCGCGACTGCGGCGAACCGGTGCGGCTGCAGATGTCCTGCGCGGCGGGCCACGTCCTTCAGTCCGCCCGCGAGGTCACCCCGGTGCCGGGGCCCGGCGCCCGCAAGATCGCCTGACCGGCCGCACGGCGTACTGTGCTGGCATGCTGTTTCCCACCTCCCTGGTCGGGAGCTACCCTCAACCGGACTGGCTGATCGACCGGAGCCGGCTGGCCAGCCGGCTCCCCCCGCGCGTGCGGGCCCGCGAGCTGTGGCGGGTCGATCCCGCCTACCTGGAGGAGGCCCAGCGCGATGCTACGCTGCTGGCCATCCGGGCCCAGGAAGAGGCGGGTCTCGACATCATCACCGACGGGGAGATCTGCCGGGAGAGCTACTCCAACCGCTTCGCGACCGCGCTGGACGGCGTGGACATCGACAACCCCGGAACGGTGCTGGGCCGTACCGGTCAGCCGAACCCGGTGCCCCGCGTCACCGGGCCGGTCTGGCGGCGACGCGCGATCGAGGTCGACGACGTGAAGTTCCTCCGCGCGAACACCAGCCGCACCATCAAGATCACCGTGCCCGGACCTTTCACTATGGCACTGCAGGCACAGGATGACTTCTACGACAGCACCGAAGCGCTCGCCCTGGCCTGCGCCGAAGCGGTTGGAGAGGAGATCAGGGACCTGTTCGCAGCCGGAGCCGATATCGTCCAGCTGGACGAGCCGTGGCTGCAGGCCAATCCCGACAGGGCGCGCCGCTACGGGGTCAAGGCGATCAACCGGGCGCTGGAGGAGAATCCCGGAACCACCGCGGTCCACCTGTGCTTCGGGTACGCCGCCATCGTCCATGACCGCCCGGCGGGCTACTCGTTCCTGCCCGAGCTGGCCGCCTGCCGCGCCGACCAGATCTCGATCGAGACCGCGCAGTCCGGCCTGGACTGCGCGGTGCTGGCCGCGCTGGACGGCAAGACCATCATCCTGGGCGTGCTCGACCTGAACGATATGACCGTCGAGTCGCCGGGGGCGGTGACGGCCCGGGTCCGGCGGGCGCTGCCGTACGTGCCGGCCGAGCGCCTGGTGCTGGCCCCCGACTGCGGCATGAAGTACCTGCCGCGGGATGCCGCCTTCGGCAAGCTGACCGCGATGACGGCAGCGGCCGCCGGGCTGCGTGCCGAGCTGGGCTCGTAGCCAGCGGCTACAGTTTCCCGGCTACGCCGCCCGCATGGCCGGCCGGGACGATCGCGGCTGGGGAGTCGGCCAGCCGGGCGCGGATCACCGTCAGCTGCGCGGCGGACAGCACGGCGGGCAGCGGCGCGTAACCGTCGCGGTCGAGCCGTTCGGCGGTCTCCGCGTCGAGGCTGGTCCCGGTGGCGCCCAGCTCGGCGAGCGCGGTCGCCATGTCCGTGGTTGAGGACCGGGCCTGCCGTCATTCGCCGCCGGACGGCTCACCCTCTTCGCCGGGCCAGTCACCGGTGACCTGACGCACGCCTTCGGCTGCAGCCCGGTCGAAGGCGGCCTTGATCAAGGCAAAGATCGCGCCCTGCAGGCCGGCGGCCAGCAGGACCTCCCCCCAGCCGCGCCGCTCGTCGGTGGCCTCCGGCGCCTCGTCCGGTCCGGGCGCGAGCTTCCACAATCTCTTGAAGACCGCTCCGGCCAGCAGGCTGGCCAGCAGGCTGACCAGCAGGCCCAGCGCCTTGTACATCAGCTTGTTCATCGCTTTCCTCCGCGACTTGAAAACCAGGTAACCGGCGATGAACTCTGCACGTTCCTTATGTCCGCCTACCCAGCCGCGTGCGCCTCTAACGCGAACCGCCCAAGCAATGGGACCGGAAACCCGGGACTGTCCCACTGATTTCCGGGCTTTCCGGAGCGACGCGGCGTCCGCCGCCGCAGGAGAGAGGACATCTCCCGGTCACTGAGGACGGCAGTTCCACCGCCCGCCGGACGCTCTCCGAAACCCAGCTGGACCCGCGCGCCTCGGCTGGGGTCCGTCCCGGGTCTGCAGGATGCCGAACGAGCTGGGTTCGACCGTCCGGCAGATGAACCTGCCGCGTCGCCCGCTCCCCCGGGAAGAACAGGCGCGCTCCGTCGAGCTCGATGACCTCGGTGGCGCCCGGGGATGGTGTCGCGCAGCCAGTAGGCCCACCGCCTCGCAGTTGGTCAGGGTCATGGACGGCCGGGCGAGGCCGCCGGGGCGGCGCGGGCCAGCAGTTACAAGATCGTTCGCCAGGGTCGCGCGTGGAAGCCCGCCGGAGCGGGAGGTGTTCCTGGCCGGCCACTTCGCCACCGCGTTCTTCTCGCTGACCGCCGTCGTCCTGGCCGTGACTGGAGCCGAGGCGCTGTACGCGGACATGGGACACTTCGGCCGCGGGCCGGTCAGGCGGCCCTGGCTGCTGGTCGTGTTCCCCGCCTGCATCCTGAACTACCTGGGCCAGGGCGCCCTCATCCTGGGCCGCCCGGCCAGCACCGCCAACCCGTTCTTCCTGCTGGCCCCGGGGTGGGCCAGGCTCCCGATGGTGTTCCTCGCCACCGTGGCCACCGTCATCGCCTCGCAGGCAGTCATCAGCGGCGCCTTCTCGGTCGCGCACCAGGCCGGGCGGCTCGGCTACCTGCCGCGGCTTCGCATCCAGTACACCTCGGAGCAGATGATGGGCCAGATCTACGTCCCGTGGATCAACTGGCTGCTGCTGGTGGCCGTCCTCACCCTCGTGCTCGCGTTCCGGACCGCGGCCGCGCTGGCCTACGCCAGGGCCGGGCACCGGGCATGAGCCGCTGGCGCAAGCGCCTGTTCATCGCGACATCACGGATCACTGCCGACGCCGCCGAGTCACTCCGGCTTCCCCGCGACCGCACCGTCATCATGGGCTCGCGCATCGAGATCTAGCCTGGGCACAGGTGCCGGGGGCTTTGCCGGATGGCCGGGTTCGGCCCGGATCATGCACGACGACCAGGGCGCCTACTTCAAGATCGAGCTGGCCTGAGCGGGGCGCCCCGGTAATACTGGCCAGTAAGAACCCCGGAGGCTGATCGTGGGCGAGAACCTGGCCAGGCAGGCCGAGCTGGCGCTGGAACGGCAGGGCGACTACGAGTCGCTGTGCTACGAGGGCAAGTGGCACAGCAGCGGCCAGCTGGCCGACCGCGCGGCCAGGCTCGCGACCGGGCTGACCGGGCTCGGCGTCCGGCCCGGCGACCGGCTGCTCGTGCTGATGGCCAACTGCCCCGAGGTCCTGATCACCTACACCGCGGCGTGGCGCGCCGGGGCCGCCGTCACCCCGCTGATCTTCCTGGTCAGCGAGGACGAGCTGAGATACGCGCTGAACGACTCGGGCGCGGTCGGCATCGTCACCACGGTGGAGTTCCTGCCGAAGGTGTCGGCCGCCCTGGCCGGGGCGCCCGACGTCCGGTTCGTACTGGTCCCCGGGCCCAACGGCCAGGACCCAGCCGCCCCGGGGGTCCCGGTGCTCGACTTCGACCAGGTGGCGTCGGCGGAGCCGGGAGGCATCACCGCCCGGGCCGGCACCGACCTGGCCGCCCTGCTCTACACCGGCGGCACCACGGGCCGGTCGAAGGGCGTCCCGCTTAGCCACGCCGGCCTGTACTGGTGCGGTTCGGCCGCGCACGGGCAGTCCGCCCGCGCCAACGTGGTCACCTCGGTCCTGCCGCTCCCGCTGGCGCACGCCTACGGGCTGCTGGTCGTCTGCGGCGGCATGCACCGGACCGACGAGACCAAGATCATCCTGATGCGCTGGTTCGACCCGGCCGGCTGGGTGAAGCTGGCCGAGGAGCACGAGGCGCAGGCCACCGCGCTGGTGCCCTCGATGATCCAGATGCTGCTGACCCAGCCGCTCGAGCAAGCCGACCTGTCCGGGCTGATCGCGGTCTCGTCCGGGGCCGCGCCGCTGGCGGACGAGGTCCGCCGCGAGTTCGAGGCGCGGGTGCCCAGCGCGACCATCTACGAGGGATACGGGTGCACCGAGGCGGCCACGTTCATCTCCGCCAACCCGCTCGGCGCGCGCCGTCTCGGCAGCGTCGGGCTCCCCGTGCCCGGCGTGGAGCTGACCATCCAGGACGACGCCGGCCAGGTGCTGCCCGCGGGCCAGGACGGCGAGATCTGCGTGCGGTCCCCGGGCGTGATGACCGGTTACTGGCACAGCGAGGACACCTCGGCGCTGACGGGCGGCTGGCTGCACACCGGCGACATCGGGCACGTGGACGCCGACGGCTACCTCTACGTGGTGGACCGCAAGAAGGACCTGATCCTGCGCGGCGGCCTCAACGTCTTCCCGCGCGACATCGAGGACGTCCTGATCGCCCACCCGGCGGTAGCGCAGGCCGGGGTGGTGGGACGGCCGGACGCGCGGCTCGGCGAGGAGGTCGTCGCGTTCGTGTCACTGCTCCCGGGCGCGGAGGTCACCGCCGCCGAGCTCACCGAGTACGCAAAGACGCGCCTGGCTGCCAGCAAGTACCCGCGGGACATCAGGATCGTGCCCGCCGTGCCGCTGACCAGCGTGGGCAAGCTCGACCGCAAGAAGCTGCGGGACTGGGTCAGGGATCAGCCGCCGGCCGGATCTGCCCGGTGACCTCGCCGAGGCTGATCCGGCTGCCGTCGGCGGCGGGCGCGGTGGCGCGAATCGCGACCTCGTCGCCGTCCTCGAGGTAGCGGCGGACCGATCCGTCGGCCAGCGTGAGCGGCTCGGCGCCGCCCCAGCTCAGCTCGAGCAGGCAGCCGCGCTGATCCCGGTGCGGGCCGCTGACCGTGCCCGACGCGAACAGGTCGCCGGTACGGGCCGGGGCGCCGTTCACGGTCATGTGGGCCAGCATCTGCGCTGCCGTCCAGTACGTGGCCGCGAACGGCGGGCGCGCGACCAGCTGCCCGTTGAGCCGGACCTCGAGCGCCAGGTCCAGGCCCCACTTATCGGTGTCGGCCAGGTAGGGCAGTGGTTCGGGATCCCGGGGCGGCGGGCTGACCCGGGCGTGCTCCAGCGCCTCGAGCGGCACGACCCACGGCGAGATCGAGGTGGCGAACGACTTGGCCAGGAACGGGCCGAGCGGCCGGGACTCCCAGGCCTGCAGGTCGCGGGCAGACCAGTCGTTGAGCAGGAACACGCCGAACACGTGCTCGGCGAAGTCGCTCACCGGCACCGGCCCGGCCGAGCCGGCGCCGACCACGAAGCCGACCTCGGCCTCGAAGTCGAGCCGCCGGGTCGGCCCGAACGTCGGGCCGCGCTCGCCCGGCGGCTGGGCCGGCCGCTGGCCGCGCGGGCGGGTGACCGGCGTGCCGGACGGCACGATGGCGCCGGACCGGCCGTGGTAGCCGATGGGCATGTGCTTCCAGTTGGGGGTGAGCGGCTCGCCGTCCGGCCGGAGTATCCGCCCGGCGTTGGCCGCGTGGTACTCGTTGCCGAAGAAGTCCACGTAGTCCCCCGGCACGAACGGCAGGTGCAGTTCGACCGCGGGCAGCGGGCGCAGCGCGGCCTCGACGGCGCCGCGGTGCCGCGGGTCGGTCAGCAGTTCGGTGACCCGGGCCCTGACGTCACTCCACCGGGCCCGGCCCTGCGCCAGGAACGCGTTCAGCGCCGGTTCGCTGAACACCTGCTCGCCGAGCGCCCGGGCGAGGTCCAGGACCGAGTCGCCGATCCGGACCCCGACCCTGGGTGCGTGACCGGCCGAGAACACGCCGTAGGGCAGGCAGCCGACCCCGAACTCCGGCGGCACGTCCAGATACGCGGTCAGGCTTCCTCCCCGTCCATGTGCCGCTCGGGCTCGCCGACGTAGATCTGGCGCGGCCGGGCGATCTTCTGCTCCGGGTCGGTGGAGCCCTCCTGCCAGTGGGCCAGCCAGCCGGGCATCCGGCCGATGGCGAACAGCACCGGGAACATCGCCACCGGGAAGCCCATCGCCTGGTAGATGATCCCGGAGTAGAAGTCCACGTTCGGGTAGAGCTTGTGGTTGATGAAGTAGTCGTCCTCGAGCGCGATCCGCTCCAGCTCGAGCGCGATGTCGAGCAGCGGGTTGCGCCCGGTGATCTCGAACACCTTGTCGGCGACTCCCTTGATGATGGTGGCCCGCGGGTCGTAGTTCTTGTACACCCGGTGGCCGAACCCCATCAGGCGCAGCTCGCCGTTCTTGACCCGGTCGATGTAGCCGGGCACGCTGGCGACCGAGCCGATCTGGTACAGCATCTTGAGCACCTGCTCGTTGGCGCCGCCGTGCAGCGGGCCGTAGAGCGCCGCCGCGGCCGCCGCGGCCGCCGAGTACGGGTCGACCTGGGAGCTGGCCACGCCGCGCATCGCGTTGGTCGAGCAGTTCTGCTCGTGGTCGGCGTGCAGCATGAACAGCACGTCCAGGGCATGCTCGAGCACCGGGTCCGGGTCGTACTTGGGCTCGGTCATCTTCGCCATCATGTTCAGGAAGTTGCCGGGGTAGGACAGGTCGTCGTCCGGGTACGCGTACGGCAGCCCGCGGGCGTGCCGGAAGGCGAAGGCCGCGAGCGTCGGCATCTTGGCGATGAGCCGCACCACCTGCTCGTCCTGGTTAGCCCGGTCGTGCACCGCCGCGCTGGCCTCGGGGTAGAACGTGGACAGCGCGGCCAGGGTGCTGACCAGGATGCCCATCGGGTGCGCGTCATGGTGGAAGCCGTCGATGAACTTCTTGACGTTCTCGTGTATATAGGTGTGGTGGGAGATCTGATGGGCCCACCCCGTCGACTCTTCCTTGTCCGGCAGTCCGCCGCGCAGCAGCAGCCACGCCACGTCCAGGAAGGACACACGGTCGGCCAGCTCTTCGATCGGGTAGCCGCGGTAGCGCAGGATGCCCTTCTCACCGTCGATGAAGGTGATGGCGCTGCGACAGCTGGCGGTGTTCTGGAAAGCCGGATCATAGGAGAGCAGCCCGAAGTCATCATCGGACGTTTTGATCTGCCGAAGGTCAATCGCGCGGATAGCGCCGTCAACGACAGGGAGTTCGTAGCTGCGACCGGTGCGTGAATCGGTTACTCGCAGCATGTCATTGGTGGTCATGTCTAGACCATAGGCGGTTGGGCTGAGTGCTATACAGATCCTGCGATCACATGTCTCACCTTGTGACTACCAGCGGCGGCGCGCCGTGGCTCAGGTACACCGGCGGCATCCGGGCACTGCTCGTGACTCATGCTAACCGGGCCGGCGGCCGATGCCCTGTCCCGCCCCGGGTACCAGCCGTTATGGTGAGTTCGTGGGAGACGTACTTTCCGGGACCCGCGGTGCGCCCGGGCCCGAAACGGCACCGGGCCAGGTATTCCGGTCCGAACTGAACCCGGTCGACTTCCTGCGCCGGGCGGCGTACATCTACCCGGAGAAGGTCGCGGTGGTGGACGGCGCCCGGCGGTACACCCACCGGGACCTCGCCGGGCGCTCGTGGCGGCTCGCCAACGCGCTGCGGTCGGCCGGCCTCGGCAAGGGCGACCGGGTCGCCACCCTGCTGTTCAACTCATCAGCAATGCTCGAGGCGCACTTCGGCGTGCCCGCGGCGGGCGGGATCCTGGTGGCGGTCAACAACCGCCTGGCCAGCGCCGAGGTCGGCTACATCCTGCGCCATAGCGGCGCGCGGTACCTGCTGCTCGACGCCGAGCTCGAGGCCCTGGCCGCGCCGCTGGACCTGACGGGCGTGACCGTGATCCGCTGCGGCGATGAGGATGGCTACGAGGAGTTCCTCGCCAGCGCCTCGCCGACGATGCCGGCCAGCTGGCTGGAGCACGAGGAAGAGACGATCTCGATCAACTACACCTCCGGCACGACGGGGCGGCCCAAGGGGGTGCAATACAGCTACCGCGGCGCGTACCTGAACGCGCTGAACGAGGTGATCGTGGCGGGGATGAGCGCCGATTCGGTGTACCTGTGGACGCTGCCGATGTTCCACTGCAACGGCTGGTGCTTCCCGTGGGCGGTCACCGCGGTGGCGGCGCGTCACGTGACCATGCGCGCGGTGGACCCGGACCGCGTGTGGGAGCTGATCGACGGCGAGGGCGTGACGCACTACAACGGTGCGCCGACGGTCCAGCTGATGGTCCTCAATCACGCTAAGGCGCACCGCCTGGAACGGCCGGTGACCGCGATGGTGGCCGCGGCTCCGCCGTCGCCGACGCTGTTCGCCCGGATGAGCGAGCTGAACTTCCGCGTCGTGCACGTCTACGGGCTGACCGAGACCTACGGCCCGATCACCGTGTGCCCCGAGCAGGACGCCTGGCGCGAGCTCCCGGTGGAGCAGCGCGCCAGGTACCTGGCCCGGCAGGGACAGGCCTATCCCTCGGCCGACCTCGTCCGGGTCATCGACGCGGAGATGAACGACGTCCCGCGGGATGGGACGACGATGGGCGAGGTGGTCATGCGGGGGAACAACGTCATGACCGGCTACCTCGACGACGAGGCCGCCACCAAGAAGGCCTTCGCCGGGGGCTGGTTCCACTCCGGGGACCTGGCCGTGTGGCATCCCGACGGCAACATCGAGCTGCGCGACCGCGGCAAGGACATCATCATCTCCGGCGGCGAGAACATCTCGAGCATCGAAGTCGAGCAGGCGATCGCGGCCCATCCGGCCGTGCTCGAGTGCGCGGTCGTCGGCGTGCCCCACCCGCACTGGGGCGAGCGGCCCAAGGCGTTCGTCACCCTCAACGAGGGTGACGCGGCGACCGCAGAGGAGATCATCGCGTTCTGCCGGGAGCGCCTGGCGCACTACAAGTGCCCGGATTCGATCGAGTTCGGGCCGCTGCCGAAGACCTCGACGGGCAAGATCCAGAAGTTCGTCCTGCGCGACCGCGAATGGGCGGACCGGGACAAGCGCATCGGCACAGCCTGAGGCGCGGCGATCAGCGCCTCGCGGCCCCGCTCCGGGCCGGATGGTGGCAGAGTCAGCACGTTCCCGTCTATCGGGGTCCGGGTGGCACCCAGCCCAAGGACCGGGTATTTACAAACCATTGATGCACCCGAAACTCACCGGTTAAGCGACTGGATAAGTTTCTATCGAAGGGAGCCACGCTCTGGGAGTTACCCGATTGCGCCACGTCACGGCGCACTCCGCACGGAAAAGGGGTTTACAGCATGGGCGGGCAGGATGGCCTGGCGAGTGCGACCAGGCAGATCGCGCTCCCAGGGACTGACCGCGACCATGCGGTCGCGCCCGACCGGGTCCGTGGCTTGGCGTTGCCCGGGGAAATCGTCCTGCGGGACGGCACCCCCGCGGTTATCTGGCCGCTGCTGCCGACGGACGCCGAGACGCTGCGCGACGTGTTCCGGCGGCTATCACCCGAGTCGCGTCGGCACCGGTTCCTGCAGGTGCTCCGGCAACTCGATGACCCGATGATCCGGCTCCTCGTCGAGAGCGTCGACGGGGTCCATCACGTCGCGCTCCTGCTTATCGTGCTGCCGCCCGGGGGTAAGGAAGAGCCGGCCGGGGTCGCGCGCCTCCTCCAGGTTCCCGGCGACCCGGCCACCGCCGAGATCGCCGTCACCGTCGTCGACGACTGGCAGCGGCGCGGGGCCGGCACCGCCCTCGTCTCGGCGCTGATGGAGCGACGCCCGCCTGCGGTCGCCCGGCTGCATGCGCTCGTGGACGCCGGCAACCATGCGTCACTGGCACTGCTCGCCAGGACCGGACGCATGTCCCGGGGTCTGCCAGACAGAGGCGTCTTGGACGTCACAGTGGACCTCCCCCAAGCCCGCCAGCCGCTCAGCAGGTCCCGGAAGGTCGTCGGCTTGCGGGCACCGGGGGCCCAGGAATTCGCTGAGCAGGCCTACGTGCTCCTGCAGCTGCCGCAGGCCAGCCTGGTCACCGCGGTGAAAGGCTACCTGGAGTTCATCGCCCGGATCGCGGAGGTGAACCGCGATCTCACCGTCCAGTGGATCCGGGCCGCGGGCCGCGGTTACGCATAGTCGGCGAGCAACTCCCACGGGTAGTTCTCATCCGCGACCAGCATGGCGGCCCGGACGCGCTCAATTCTGCCCGGACCTGGGTAGGAGTGCGGACGTGGATCCTATCCAGGCGCTGCGGCAGATCGCCTTCGAGCTAGAGCGGGGCGGCGCGCCGACGTACCGTGTCCAGGCCTTCCGCCGCGCGGCCGCCGTGTTGGCCGGCCTGCCCGCGGGCGAGCTTGAGCAGCGGGTGGCCGCGGGCACGCTGCAGGCGCTGAAGGGCATCGGCGACACCACGGCCCAGGTCGCGGCGGAGGCGGCGCGCGGCGAGACGCCCGGCTACCTGGGCCGCCTGCTCGCCGATCAGCCGCCCGCGCCGCGGGACGGGCTGCGGGCGGCGCTGCGCGGCGACTGCCACACGCACTCGGACTGGTCCGATGGCGGCAGCCCGCCGCGGGAAATGGCCGAGGCGGCCCGCGACCTGGGGCACGAGTGGATCGCGCTGACCGACCACTCGCCCCGGCTGACCGTGGCCAGCGGGCTGTCGGCCACCCGCCTGGAGGCTCAGCTGGACCTGATCGGGCAGCTGAACGAGGAGCTGGCGCCGTTCCGGGTCCTGACCGGGATCGAGGTCGACATCCTGGAGGACGGCTCGCTCGACCAGCGCGAGGACCTGCTGGGCCGGCTCGACGTGGTGGTGGCCAGCGCGCACTCTCAGCTGCGGATGCCGTCCGGGCCGATGACCAGGCGGATGGTGACCGCGGTGCGCAACCCGCACGTCGACGTGCTCGGCCACTGCACCGGGCGCCTGCTCGGCGGACGCGGCCGCAGGCCGGAGTCCGCCTTCGATCCCGAGGCGGTCTTCGCCGCCTGCCGCGAGGCCGGGGTAGCCGTCGAGATCAACTGCCGGCCGGAACGCCGGGACCCGCCGGGCCGGCTGCTGCAGCTGGCCGCCGAGGCCGGCTGCCTGTTCGCCATCGACACCGACGCGCATGCGCCCGGTCAGCTGGACTGGCTGGCGAACGGCACCGTCCGCGCGGAGCAGGCCGGGATCACGGCCGACCGGGTGATCAACGCCCGGGGCGCCGCCGACCTGACGGGCTCGTGAGCCGGCCGGCCGGGCGCCGCCCAGCCTCGGCCTCGTGCGCGTTCCCGGCCCGGGTATCAGCAGGCCATGGCCTTGGCCGTGCAGGCGCCCGGGTGCGCGGCCGGGGCCGCCGTGGCGCTTCGCCAGTGTCGGCAGGATCGCGGCCCGGGCCCGCCGCAGGCCCGGGCCGCGATCCAGTCCCGGCGGGGTGCCGCCGCTGAGCCGCCAGTTCCTGGCGTGCCCGCGGCCGCGGCGGCCCTCGGACGACAATCCGTGGCGAGTGAGGTACGGATCCGCGCGTTATGATGGAACGATCTACCATATCGAAGCGCTCTGGCTATGCCCTGTCAAGAGGAATCTGGCAAGCAGTACGGTGACCACGTGACTAGGTCTGGATCAGGCTGCGCCCGGCCCGCGAGCACCGGACAGGTGACGATCCAGGACGTGGCGCGGGCCGCGGCCGTGTCCCGGCAAACCGTCTCGAACGTGCTCAACGGCAGCGGCCGGGTGGGCGACGCCGCGCGGATCCGCGTGCTCGAGGCCGTGTCCGCGCTCGGCTATCACCCGCACCACGGCGCGCGCAGCCTGCGCTCCCGCCGGACCAGGCAGATCGCCTACGTCATGCCCCGGGCGCAACTGCGGCCGGGCAACCACATCATGCAGCAGTTCCTCCGGGCGCTGGCGGCCGCGTGCGCGCGGCAGAGCCACAGCATGGTGATCGTGGTCCCGGACGGCGACCCGCGGGGCGAGATGCGGCGGCTGATCGCCAGCCGGAGCGTCGACGCGTTCATGCTGTCCGAAATGCAGCCGGACGACGAGCGGGCGCGGCTGCTGACCGAGGCCGGGACGCCGTTCGCGTGCTTCGGCCGGACCGGTCCCGGGCTGCCGCAGCGCTGGGTCGACATCGACAACCGCGCGGCGGTCGCGTCGGTGGTGGAGCACGTGCTCGACCGGGGTTTCGCGCGCTTTGCCTACGTGGGCTACCGGTCGGACGACTACTGGGACACCGAGCGGGCCGCCGGGTTCACCGACGAGCTGGCCCGGCACGGGGTCGCCGTCGGCCAGGCGGACATGCTGCTGGTGGACGACGCCAGCGCGCGCCGGAAGGTCCGGTCGCTGCTGTCTGCTGACCACCGCGAACTGCGCCCCGACGCCATCGTGACCAGCAGCGACCGGCTCGCCGGGGTGGTCTACGGCGTGGCCGCGGAAATGCGGCTGCGAGTCGGCCAGGACATCGCCGTCACCGGCTTCGACGGCAGCGCCGCGGCCGGCCTGCTGCATCCGGGGCTGACCAGTGTGGCCATCCCGGTCGACGAAATTGCCCGGCGGGTGGTGACCCGGGCGCTGACGCAACTCGACCACGGTCCCGACCTGCAACCGGGCGAGGTGGTGCCGACCGCGCTGCGGCTCGGCGAGAGCACCACCGGGCCCGGACCGGACCGCCTTCCCGGCGAGCCGGCCGCTCCGGACGAAGACGGCCGGCTCCGGTACCGGCCGAGCCATGCCGCAGCGGCTCTCGTGCGCGGCACCCCGCGCACCGTGGCGATCATCGTCACCCACCTGACCAGGCCATCGAATGTGGACCGGGTGGCCAGCGCGCTGGCCGTGCTCGCGGAGCAGGGATACGACACGATCGTGTGCAACGTCGACAACCCGGCGGAGCGCGACCGGCACCTGGCGGCCCTGCTGCCGGCGCACCGGGCCGACGGGGTGCTGGCCGTCTGCCTGCCGCTGTCCCGCGGCCAGCTCGGCCAGTTCACCCGGGCCGGTGTCGCGCTGGTGAGCGTGGACGCGGCCAGCCCGGGAGCGCCGCAGACGGTCGTCGACGACACGGCCGGCGGGCGGCTGGCCACCGGCCACCTCATCGCCCTGGGGCATCGCCGGATCGGCTTCGTCGGCGACAGGGCGTTCGGCGGGCCCCCTGCCGGGCTTGGCTTCACCTCGTCGGCGCGCCGGCTGCGCGGGTACGGGCAGGCCCTGGCCGCGGCGGGCATCGGCGTGGAACCGGGCCTGATCCGGCGGGGTCCGCACGACACCGCCGTCGCCGCCGAGCACGCGGCGCAGCTGCTGAAGTCACCCGATTCCCCGTCGGCGATCTTCGCCGCGTCCGACACCCAGGCCATCGGCGTGCTGGCCGCGGCCGACCGGCTCGGCGTGGCGGTTCCCGATCAGCTGTCGGTGGTCGGCTTCGACGACATCGAGTCCGCCGCCTTCCTCGGCCTGAGCACCATCCGGCAGCCGCTGGCCTTCAGCGGGGCGGAGGGCGCCCGGCGGCTGTGCGCGCTGTTGCGCGGGGAAAAGGTCCACCCGGTACGGCAGGAGCTGGCCATCGAGCTGATAGCCCGGCGCAGTTCGGCCCCGGTGCGGCCCTGGCCGCCGGGATGACGTTCTCCCCGCAGCGGCGGCTTCCGTATAGTTGAGCTGATGGACGAGGCGCAGCGTCAGCTCAGCGACCAGATCGACCAGGCCACCCAGCGCCTGCTCGGGCCGGCGCGGGTCATCACCGAACCGGACCTGCGGGCGCCGGCCTTAGCGCCCTTCGTCGGCGAGCACCTCGCGGCCGGCCCGCCGCGGCCTGGCCGGCTTGCGGCGGCGCCGATAATGAGAACGTGGATGCTGCCGATCGTCTCCGGGGCCGGATCGGCGCGGCCATCTTCGACCGGGTCGCCGGGCCGCGGGGGCCGGACCGGCGGCGGCAGATCCACCAGGGGGCGGGCGAGCGCTGGTTCGCCGAGGACCGGCCGGTCCGCCGGGTGCACGCAGACTCCTCGATGTTCATCGGCGGGATCAGGGCCCTGCTGCTCCAGTCGCTGCACCCGCTGGCCATGGCCGCCGTGGCCGAGCATTCGGACTACCGCGGCGACCCGTGGGGACGGCTGCAGCGGACCAGCTATTTCCTGGCAGTGACCACGTTCGGCCGGGCCGACGACGCCCGGGACGCGATCGCCCGCGTCCGCGCCGTGCACCGGCACGTCACCGGGACCGCGCCCGACGGGCGGCCCTACGCCGCCTCCGACCCGCACCTGCTGACCTGGGTGCACATCGCGGAGGCGGACAGCTTCCTGCGCGCTCATTCCCGGTTCGGCATCCAGCCGCTGGATCAGGCCGGACGCGACGGTTACGTCGCCGACATGGCCCGGATCGGCGCCGAGCTGGGCGTGCCGGACCCGCCGCGCACCGAGGCCGAACTCGCCGACCGGATCTTCCGGTACCGGGCCGAGCTGGCCGCCACCGCCCGGGCGCGCGAAGCGGCCCGGTTCCTGCTGGTCAATCCCCCGCTCCCGGCGGTCGCGCGGGCGCCCTACGGGGTGCTGGCCGCGGCCGCGGTGTCGCTGCTGCCCTGGTGGGCGCGACGTCCGCTCGGCCTGCCCCGGCTGCCGGTGACCGAGACCGTGCTGGTCCGCCCGGCCGGCCGCGCCATGGTCCGGGCCATCCGGTGGGCCACCAGCGCGCCGCCCGCGTCCCGGGCCGGCTGACCTGCCTGGCATCAGTGGAATCAGGCATCCCTAGGTCATCTGCCCCCGGTAACGGCGCGGACGCGGCGCAGCACCTCGTCCGGGCCGAGTGCGGCGGCCACCTCGGCCAGGTCCGGGCTGCGCGGCGTCCCGGTCAGCAGCACCCGGATGACCTGGGACGCCTCCCGGATGGAACCCTTGTAGGCGGCCGGATCCTGCTTGTAGACCTTCTGGCTGGGCGCGAACCCGAGGTCCGCCGCCAGCCGGCGGACCTGGTCGAACCAGCCGGGGTCGGCCACCGGCTGGTAGGCGTCGGCGAACGCCCGGGCCACCGCCCGCACCAGGTCCGGGTCGAGGCCGGAGAACCGAGCGTCCGCCGGGTCGGTGACCAGCTCGAAGAGCTCAGCGAAGAAGTAGCCGTAGACGGCGCGGAAATCCGCCCACCTGCGCAGGTCCTTACGCGGGTTGGCGACGCCCGCCCGCTCGATGTCCAGCGCGCGCAGCGCCAGCTCCCGCCCGGCGTCCAGGACCTCGGCCAGCTCGGGATCATAGCGCCGGGCCCAGCCGATGACCTCAGCGAGGATCTGCCCCCCGGGCAGGGCCGCGACATAGTCGGCGCTGATGTCGTCGAGCTTGACCATGTCCACCAGCGGTCCCGCGGTCCCGCACTCGGCGAGCCGGATCGGCGCGGCCAGCGCTTCGTCCAGCGGCAGCTCGGCGAGCCGGCCGTTGGCCAGGCCGCGCAGGTAGTACTGGACCGCCGGAGCGGGATAGCCCCGCTCGATGTAGAAGGTCACGGTGGCTTCGGGGTCCCGGCGCTTGGACAGCTTGCGGCGGCTGCCGCCATCCTGCTTCATCAGCGGCGCGATGTGCGCGTACTCGACCCGCGGGAAGCCGAGGGCGTCGAACAGCTGGAGCTGCAGCGGCACCGAGGAGATCCACTCGTCGCCGCGGATGACCAGGTTGACGCGCATCAGATGATCATCCACGGCGTGCGCGAAGTGGTAGGTAGGCAGGCGCGGCTCGGTGTCGCTGCTCTTCAGGATCACCGCGTCGTTGCGGTTGTCGTCGAGGGTCAGCTTGCCGCGGATCGCGTCGGTGAAGCTCACCCGGTTTCCCGAGACGCCCGGTGAGCGGAAACGGACCACATACGGGTCGCCGGCCGCCAGCCGCTTGGCCATCTCCTCCGGATCGGCGTCGCGCCAGATCGCCCACTTGCCGTAGTAACCGGGCAGGGCGCCGGCCGCGCGCTGCCGCGCGGTGATCTCCTCCAGGTCCTGCCTGGTGGCGAAGCACGGGTAGGCCCGCCCCTGGCGGAGCAGTTCGCGGACGTAGCTGAGGTAGGCCCGCGACCGCGCGGACTGGGCGTAGGGTCCGTAGCAGCCGGTCTGGTCGTCCTCGTCCGGGGCGACGGAGAAGTACGCGAACGCCTCGGCGAACTGGGCCTCGGCCCCCTCGGTGACCCGCGCCTGGTCGGTGTCCTCCAGGCGGACCAGGTAGACGCCGCCCGACTGCCTGGCCACATCCGCGTCGATGGTCGCCGTGAACACGCCGCCGATCGTCAGGAAGCCGGTCGGGCTCGGCGCGAACCGGGTGACCTTCGCCCCGATGGGCAGGTCACGGGGCGGGTACCTGCGCTCCCAGTGGCCCGGCTCGGGCAGGTCCGGCGGGAACAGCGAATCGACGGCATTGTGGCTGAGCATGAGCGAGCGGCTCCGAACGACGTATGGTCACGACCGCAATGCAGCGTACCTCCACCGTAGGCGGCGGTGCGATCGAGAGGACCGCTTCGATAACCTGCCCGGGGTAGGCCGGGGCCTGGCTACCTGGGCGTGAGGAAAGCGGCGATGCCATATGAAGCCTGAGGAATTCCGGGCGGCGGGTCACGAGCTGATCGACTGGATCGCCGATTACCGGACCCGGATTCCGCAGCTGCCGGTTCAGGCGCAGGTGAAACCGGGCGAGGTAGCCGGGAAGCTGCCGAGCCGGGCACCGCAGGAGGCCGAGCCGTTCGGCCGGGTGCTGGCCGACCTCGACGGCATCGTCGTCCCGGGCGTGACCCAGGTTCAGCACCCGCGCTACTTCGGCTGGTTCCCGTCCAACGCGTCGCTCAGTTCGGTGCTGGGCGACCTGGCCACCTCGGGACTCGGAGCGCTCGGCATCACGTGGCAGTCCGCGCCCGCGCTGACCGAGGTCGAGGAGGTCATGGTCGAGTGGCTGCGCGAGCTGACGGGGCTGCCCAGCTCCTGGAAGGGCGTCATCCAGGACACGGCGTCGAGCGCGTGCCTTGTCGCGTTGCTCGCGGCCCGCGAGCGGGCCACGGACTACTGCGAGGCACGCGGCGGGCTGCAGGCCGAGAGCGCGCCGCTGACGGTCTACACCACGCCGCACGCGCACTCCTCGATCCCCAAGGCCGTGGCGCTGGCCGGCTTCGGGCGGGACAACCTGCGGTTCGTCGACGTCGACCCGGTCACGTACGCCATGCGTCCCGACGCGCTGGCCGCGGCGCTGGAGGCCGACGCGGCGGCAGGCCGGCGCCCGGCGGCCGTCGTGGTCAACGTCGGCACCACCGGCACCACGGCGGTGGATCCGCTGGCCCGGATCGTCCCGTTGGCCCGCCAGTACGGGATGTGGGTGCACGTCGACGCGGCGATGGCGGGCTCGGCGCTGCTGCTGCCGGAGATGCGCTGGCTCGTCGACGGCGTCGAGGGCGCGGACTCACTGGCGTGGAACCCGCACAAGTGGCTGGGCACCGTGCTCGACTGCTCGCTGCTGTACGTCGCGGACCCGGACCAGCTGATCCGGGTCATGTCCACCAGCCCGTCCTATCTGCGTTCGTCCGCGGACGGCGAGGTGACCCAGTACAAGGACTGGGGCATCCCGCTCGGCCGCCGGTTCCGCGCGCTCAAGCTGTGGTTCCAGCTCCGGCTGGACGGTGTCGAGGCCATCCGGGCCCGGCTGCGGCGGGACCTGGACAACGCACGCTGGCTGGCCGGACAGGTCGCCTCGACTCCCGGCTGGCGGATCCTCGCCCCGGTCACCCTGCAGACCGTCGTGCTCAGGCACGAGCCGGCCGGCCTCGTCTCGGAAACCGGCGCGGTGCTGGACGCCAGCGCGCTGGACGCGCACACGCTGTCCTGGGTGGACTCGGTCAACGCCGCAGGCGCGCTGCTCACGCCGTCCCTGCTGGACGGCACCTGGTCGGTCCGGATCTCGATCGGAGCCGAACCCACCGAACGTCAGGACGTCGAGAAGCTGTGGAGCCTGGTGCGGCACGCCGCCGAGAGCAGCTGACTGGCTAGGAACCCTGGCGCCGGGTCGCCGTGCCGTTGATCCGGGCGACGGCCTGGTTCCCGACCGAGGTATCCGGGCTCTCCCCGACCGTCAGGGACTCGATCGGGCCGTTGAACCAGTGGCCTCGCGGGCACCGGATCCGCGCGCTTTCCAGCGGGCCGTCGGTCGATCTCATCAGGTAGCGGCCATCCACCTCGGCCGGAAGCCCGCATCTGACCGAACCGGTCTTGTCCATGTAAGCCGGGCAGTCAAGGAACATCACGCTGGCGCTCATCGGTACACCCCCGTTTCCGGCGGAGCGCGGCCAGGCGGCGCGGCAGGGCCGCCAGGTTTGGCTAGGGCGCCCTCGCCATCCGCTCCATCCAGCGAGGACGCCCTTGCCGAATCGGAGTGCGCCGCGGCGTGCCTGATACACGGCATACACGGCGGAACTGCCGTCCACAGTGCCCGGAGATGTCCTCTCACCTACGGCGACGGACGCCGCGTCGCTCCGGAAAGCCCGGAAACCGGACAGTCCCCCACCGCGGCATGACGTCCACGTCTCCGCGGGTGCGATTGAAAAGGGCACGGTCAGCGGGTCGGTAATCGGGCGGCGTAAACAGCGGCCAGGCCCGGACACCGGGGCGCCGGCTCGGCCTGGTCGGCGCCGGGCGGATGGGCCCGTGCATCTGCGCGCACTGGCCGGCTCGGACCGGGTGGCGGTGACCGCCATCGCGGAGCCGTCGGCGGCGGCCCGTACGGCTCCGGGCGGTCCGGGGATCGCGCCCGGCTCGAGGCGCTCCGCCGCCAGGCCGAGAGCTTCGCGGACTTCGCGGCCGACGCGCCGTGTGCGGGCGCCACGGCCGACGTCGCCGCGGCGGCGCTGACCGCTGGCGAGCAGGTCACCGCGGCGGTACCAGCCCTGACCTGGCGTGGCCCGGGACAGCAGGCACCGCCCGGGGCGGGCCGCAGTCGCCACGTCAGCGACAGCCTGCCGCCCAGCTACCGGCACAGGCCGGGTGGATGAGCGCCCCACCGGTGAGCGGGACGCCGCCGCTGCGCGCGGGCTACCGTTCCTCGTTTGCGAACCGGTCGCCGACCTGCTAGAAGGGTGGCCTGAGGCGCCGTGGCGCCAGGGTTCCGCGACGGCGCGGCCGTGCAGGCGGTCTGCGACGCGATGGAGGCCTCGGCCGCGCCCGGCCGCTGGGTGACGATTAGCGAGGTGACCTCTGACGTGCGGAAATCTTGGGAGGGTGACCTTTGGCCGGGCGGCTGACGATCATCGGCGGCGGCGTCATGGGGCTGATGACCGCCTACCAGGCCGCGCCGCTGGCCGAATCGGTCACGGTGCTCGACCGGTCCCGGGTGGGCGACCCGGCCACGGCATCGTTCGGCCTGACCAGGTCGGTCCGTAACGACTACCGGGACCCGGAGTACGCCCGGCTCGCGTTCGAGGCCCGGCGGCTGTGGCGGGAATTCGAGCGGGAGACCGGACGCCGGCTGCTGGTCGACTGCGGCTGCCTGAACCTGGCGAAGGGCACCGTCACGCCCGACCTGGCCAGCAGCTACGCGGCGGAGAGCTACGCGGTGCTCGAGCAGCTGCAGTTGCGCCGCGAGGTCTTCACAGGCGCCGCGCTGCGGAAGCGGTTCCCGCAGTTCGACGCCGACGGCGGGTGGCTGGACGTGGACGCCGGGTTCGCCGACCTGGCCGCGGTGACGCAGGCGCTGCGCGAGGGCCTGCACGCCCGCGGGGTGCGGATCGCGGAGAACTGCGGGCCGCGGGCGATCACCCGGTCCCGTGGTTCCTGGGTCGTGGCCACGGACGACGGCCCGGTCGAATCGGACGTGCTGGTGGTGACGGCGGGCCTGGGTACCAACGACGTGCTCGGGCTTGTGCCCGGCTGCCCGGTGCGGTTCCCGCTGCGCCCGGACCGGCCGGTTGAGTCGAAATACTTCATCCCCCCGGCCGGGTTCCTGCCCATGTTCACCGAGGCGGTGATGCCGGTGTTCGCCTACCTCGACATCGGTATCTACGGGCACCCGGTGTACGAGGGGAAGACGCCCGGGGTCAAGATCGGTTTCTACAACCCGCCCGACGTGCCCCGGGCGGTGAGCCGGATCGGGAGCGTGGAGGAGTTCGTGGCCGAGTGCATCCCCGGACTGCGCGACGCGGAGGTCGTCGACGTGGCCACCGCCAGCGGCGTCGACACCTGCTGGTATGACCTGGTGGCCGACGACGAGTTCATCCTGGGCGCGGTGCCGGGCGCCGATGGGCTCTACGCCGGGGTCGGCTGGCGGGGCACCGGTTACAAGTTCGCGCCCTGGGTGGGCCGGGTGCTCGCCCAGCTCGCCCTGCAGCACGGCACCGTGTATGACATCCGGCGGTTCACGCCCGCCAGGTTCGGGGTTGCGGAGGGAGTGGCCTCATGAGCGTGTCTCTGAAGGAGCGGCTGGCCGCCGGCCCGGTGCTCGGCGCCGAAGGGTACGTCTTCGAGCTGGAACGGCGCGGCTACATCAAGGCGGGGCCGTTCGTCCCCGAGGTTGTCCTGGATTTCCCCGGCGCGGTGCGCGAGCTGCACCGGGAGTTCCTGCGGGCGGGCGCGGACGTGATGGTGGCGCTGACCTACTATGCGCACCGGGAGAAACTGCGGGACGTCGGCCGCGAGGGCGACCTGGAGGCGATGAACCGCCAGGCGGTGCGGATCGCCAGGGAAGTGGCTCGCGAGGGCGGCGCGCTGGTGGCCGGCAACGTCTGCAACACGTGGGCTTACGACCCCGATGACCCGGCTACCAGGCAGATCGTTCGGGCCACGTACGCCGAGCAGCTCGGCTGGGCGGTCGAGGAAGGCATCGATTTCGTCATCTCGGAGACCAACGACTACCTGGGTGAGGCACTGATCGCGCTGAAGGTCAGCCATGATCTGGGGCTGCCTGCGATGGTGACGCTGGCGCCGACGCAGCCGGACCGGACCCGGGACGGTTACGGGTACGCGGAGGCGTGCCGGATCCTGGCCGCCGAGGGCGCGCAGGTCGTCGGCCTGAACTGCGACCGCGGGCCGGCCACGATGCTGCCGGTGATTCCCGGCATCCGGGAGGCAGTGGACTGCGCCGTCGCGGTCCAGCCGGTGCCCTACCGGACCGGCGCGGCCGCTTTGAGCATGCAGGCGCTCCGGTCCGCGGATGGGGCGCGGGCCTTCCCCGTCGCGCTGGACCCGTTTGTCTGTACCCGGTTCGAGATGGCGGACTTCGCCGTGCGGGCTCGCGACCTCGGCGCGGACTACGTGGGCATCTGCTGCGGCGCCGGCCCGCATCACGTCCGGGCCATGGCCGAGGCCCTCGGCCGCGAGGCTCCGGCCAGCAAGTACTCGCCGTCCATGGATCTGCACCCCATGTTCCGGGCCGACGTGGCGGCCAAGGACGCGGCCTTCCTGCACTCCTGGACCGGGTAAGTCGGTCGGCTGGGTTTCGCCCGCGGCGGGCAGGTGGCTGCCCTGCGCGAGCGACCAGGGCGGTGAACGCGCAGGAATGTTCACGGGCTCGACGGGGTTGTCGAATGCGGACATCGGACCGGGCACGGGGATGACCTAAGCCCCTACGCCGGACCAGCGGCCCGGTGTCTAGTAGGACATGGCACGAGCTGATCGGTATCAGCCGGAAGCGGGCGCGGCCCGTGGGATCAACTTCCCCGCGCGCGAGCAGTGTTCGACTCACTGCCGTGCCGCTCGATAACCGCCCCCGATGAGCATGTTCCAGTGCAGCCTGTCGGGCCGACCCCCGCGGGGATGGGAGAGGATGTGCCCGCCGACTATCCTCCGTCACCTGAGATGAGGGCCTCGGACGCGGACCGGGACCGCGCGATAGACGTGCTGCGCGCCGCCGCGGGGGACGGCCGGCTGACCGCGGACGAGTTCGGCGAGCGGCTGGGCGCCGCCCTGGCCTCCCGGACGCTCGGCGACCTGGCCGGGCTGACCGCCGACCTGGTGGCGGGACCGGGGCTGGCCGACCCGGCCACGGCCCAGGCCGAGAACGTGATCCGGATCGACCATCGGGGAGGTTCGGTTCAGCGCACCGGGCGCTGGGTGCTGCCGCGGCGGCTGGAGCTGCGGTCATCGTGGTGCGACGTCAAGCTGGATTTCACCGACGCGGTGGTCGCGCACGACACGCTGCGGATCGACATCAACATGCGGGGCGGATCGCTGACCCTGGTGACCGGGCCGGGCATCGTCGTGGATGCCGACGCGCTGGCGACGCGCTACGCCGACGTCGACGTCCGCCCGGGCACCGAGCCCGGCGCGCCGGTCATCCTGCGGGTACAGCTGACAGGCCGGATGCGCTATGGCGTGGTCTCCACGCGGTGATCAGAGCGGGCCGGCTTCTTCGTAACGGCCCAGCGCGTCGGCGAGCCGGCACGCCGATGGGCCTTTCGCGCTCTGCGGAACAGGGGCCCAGGCATGCGTACTGCCAGCCTCGCTCATCCCGTATGGCAGAAGTCTGCTATACCATCTATACTTCTTCCATGGCACTGAGCATCAAGAGCGACGAGGCGGATCAGCTCGCCAGGGAGCTGGCCGCGGAGACAGGCGAGACGCTGACCGAGGCCGTCGTGATCGCGCTCAGGGAGCGGCTCGACCGTGAGCACGCCAGGCACGCGGCCAGCATGAGGACACGACTGGCACGCCTGGCGGCCGATGTGGCAGCCCTGCCGGTTACCGACAGCCGGGCGCCAGAGGAGATCATCGGTTACGACGACGCGGGCCTGCCGCGTTGACGCAGCCGACGCGCGGGAGCCTTGTCGTCGACACCTCGGCAGCCGTAGCGGTCATCCTTGGCGAACCGGGGTGCGACGAGCTCGCAGTCCACCTGGAGGACGCCCTCGCCCGGCTGATGCCAGCCGCCATCCGCGTCGAGCTGGGCATCGTCATCGAGGCCAGGCTCTGGCCGGCCGGGCAAGATATTGTCGGCCGGTTTCTCCGCGACGCGAAGATCGACATCGTGCCCGTTGATGCAGACCTGGCCGCCCGGGCGATGAGCGGCTGGCGGCGATACGGCAAGGGACGTCATCCAGCCGGGCTGAATTTCGGTGACTGCTTCACATACGCGCTGGCCGAGCGAACTGGGCACCCCGTACTGTGCATCGGTGATGACTTCGCCGCGACCGATATTGCTGTGGTGCGCCCCCAGCCCGGACCCGAGCGTATGTGAAACGCGCTCCCGTGCGGCATGCGAGGCATCGGCGGATCGTCACGCCGTCGGCAGTCGCGTCCGTGACGTTTCCGCGGAAGCGCTTCGTGAAGGTTTCACAAGGCGTCTCCGCCGAAACTGATAAGCGCCGCGGAAGAGCCGGCCCGAGGGGCATGCAGACCACCCGTTCGGTTGAATGATCCGTATAGAATATATTAGCGAAAAGATGCGCACAGAAGCAACGAGTTCATCGTGTCGCGTGCTCTGCCGGCGGGCGGGCTCATCTGACGTTTATGGTGGAAGGAGCAGCCCCGGCCAGTGACGGGAGCCGTCATGGACAGCGCGGAACTGCGTGCCGTACAGCAGCCGCTCAAGGACGCCTACCGGGAGGACCCGGAGAAGGCGGTCGTCACGCTGCGGGCGCGCGGGCAACTGGACGACGCCATCACGTGTTCGGTGGAGACCGGGCGGGCGCTGGCGGTGGCGGGGCTGCACCCGGCGAGCGGCGGAGACGGCTCGCTGCTGTGCTCGGGTGACATGCTGCTGCAGGCGCTGGTGGCGTGCGCCGGGGTCACGCTGCGGGCGGTGGCGACCTCGCTGCAGATCGACCTGGCCGGGGGCACCGTCACGGCCGAGGGTGACCTGGACTTCCGCGGCACGCTGGCGGTCAGCAAGGACGCGCCGGTCGGGTTCCGGGCGATCCGGCTGGTCTTCGACCTGGATACCGACGCCAGCGCCGAGCAGGTCCAGACGCTGCTGCGGCTCACCGAGCGGTACTGCGTGGTGTACCAGACGCTCGCTCACCCGGCCCAGCTGTCGGTATCGCCACCTGCGTGAACCCGGCGCCCAGCGGGGCTTGAACAGCCCGCGATCGTCAGCCTGGTGGCGGTGCTGATCGGCGGGGTGCTGCTCGGCATCGTCGCGGCGCTGGTCGCGATCCCGGTTGCGGCCGCCGTCCGGCTGCTGCTGGACGAGATCGCGATCCGCCGACTCGACAAGAGCTGAGCCGGAGGTGGCCGCGCGCGCTGAACTGCGCACCAGCGTACCCGCTGATTAGCTAGTAATTAGAATCCGATAAGTAGGGATTAGGTTGCCGCGTAGTGGATACGATCCCGCCGAAACCCCGATCATCTCCGAGGGAGAAACGTGAGCAGCACCGATGCGTTCGTCGCCAACTCCGAACGGTACGCCGCCAGCTTCGTCAAGGGCGACCTGCCGCTGCCGCCCGCCAAGCGCACCGCCGTGCTCGCCTGCATGGACGCCCGGTTCAACCCCTACGGCGTGCTCGGGCTCGCCGAGGGCGACTCCCACGTGATCCGCAACGCCGGCGGGGTCGTGACCGACGACGTCATCCGGTCCCTCACCATCTCCCAGCGGCTGCTCGGGACGAACGAGATCGTCCTCATCCACCACACCGATTGCGGCATGCTCGCCTTCCACGACGACGACCTCAAGGCGCAGATCGAGGCCGACACCGGCATCCGGCCGCCGTTCGCGCTCGAGGCCTTCGGCGACCTGGAGGGCGACGTGCGCCAGTCCATCGCCCGGCTCAAGGCCAGCCCGTTCATCCCGAACAAGGACTCCATCCGCGGCTTCGTCTACGAGGTCGACACCGGCCGCCTCCGGGAGGTCAAGGAGTGACCCAGGTACCGTGACCCGGTGACGGCCGCAACAGGAACGAACCGAGCGGAAACGAACGAACCGGCAGTGACGCCAGCGTCACGGCGCGTTCGGCCCGGCCACGGCACCTGCGGCACCTGACACAATGACCGCCCCGCCCGCCCCGCGCCCGCCCGCCGCGCGCCCGGGCTCACAACGCCGGGTGCGGGTCGGCGGCGCCGACGATGGCGGCGGGGGCCCGGCAGGCTTGCTTCGCCGGTGACGGTATCGGCCAGGCCGGAGGCCCGTACCCGGGGGTGCGCTGGGTTGGCTTCGGCTTGGGGCCGCCGTGGGTGCTGACCGGCCGGGGGGTACACGCGGCGCGGGCGGGTCTGACGCTGCGCCGTGACGATGGGCGCCGCGGCACCGGGCTGCTGACGTCGCGGTGAGACGGAGCCGAGTTCGCCGGCCGAGGCGCCGGGGTGGCGGAGTGGCTGGGCAGGAGGTGTC
>Ga0335076_10001108_pt1 | contig 25732 bp, 21 predicted proteins | sample Lox_Sample_25_FD_206717 | JGI IMG/M metagenome (GOLD analysis project Ga0335076, IMG submission 206717) | Soil microbial communities from Loxahatchee National Wildlife Refuge, Florida, United States - Lox_Sample_2.5 | ecosystem: Environmental > Terrestrial > Soil > Wetlands | place: USA... | reverse complement strand
TGGGTGCGAGCGAACTACGACGTCACCCCCGACGGGCAGCGATTCCTGATGGTCGCGCCGGCGGATCCGGGGCGAACGGCGTCGAATCGAATTGAAGTCGTCTTGAACTGGACCGAGGAGCTGAAACGGCTCGCGCCGGCCGCGAAGAAGTAAGCGTTTCAGCCCCGACGCGCGGGTTGCCGCGTGGCTTCTGCTATATTCGCCGCCCGAATGACCGCCCCGCGTTCCTCAGCCGGCACGTCGATGCTCGCGCGCATCGGCCTATCGCTTTCCGACTGGTTCGAGAAATGGTTCCCCGACGCGTTCGCGCTTGCGCTCGCGGTCGTCGCGGTCGTGTTCGTGGCGTGTCTGCTCGCGGGCAACACGGTGCTCGACACGGCGCAGCGTTTCGGCACGGGCTTCTGGGACCTCGTCGCGTTCACGATGCAGATGTCGATGATCGTCGTGACGGGCTACGCGGTCGCGACGTCGCCGCCGGTCTATGCGCTGATCCGTAGGCTCGCGAGCGTGCCGCGCGGCGCGCGCGGCGCTGTAGCGTTCGTCGCGTTGTTCTCGATGCTCGCGTCGCTGATCTCGTGGAGCTTCAGTCTCATCTTCAGCGCGCTGCTCGCGCGCGAGGTCGCGCACCGCGTGCGCGGCGGCGACTATCGCGCGATCGGCGCGGCCGCGTATCTCGGCGTCGGCAGCGTCTGGGCGCTCGGCCTGTCCTCGTCCGCCGCGCTGATCATGGCGGCGCCCGCGTCGTTGCCCGATTCGATCAAGAGAATCAGCGGCGTGATTCCTCTGAGCCAGACGCTCGGCCTCTGGCAGAGCCTGCTGGTGGCCGGATTGCTGATCGCCGTATCGATGGCGGTCGCGTTCTACTCGGCGCCGGGCGAAGGGCAGTCGCGCTCGATGAAGCAGATGGGCGTCGACTACGCGCCGGCGACGAACGACATCGGCAAGCGCGAGAAGCCGGGCGAGTGGCTCGAGTACAGCCCGCTGCTCACGATCGTCGCGTGCGTGCTCGGCTTCGGCTACTTCGTGCTCGAGATCGGCGCGAAAGGCGTCGGGGTCGTGCTCGATCTCAACCACTACGTGTTCCTGTTCCTGATCGTCGGTATGCTGCTGCACTGGCGGCCGAAGTCGTTCGTGAACGCGATCGCGGCTTCGGTGACTCCGGTCGGCGGTGTGCTGATCCAATACCCGATGTACGCGGGCATCGTCAGGATGCTCACCGATTCCGGGCTCTCGACGCAGATCTCCCACTTCTTCGTGAGCGTGTCGACGGCGCACACGTTTCCTGTCATGGTCGGGATCTATTCCGCGCTACTCGGCTTGTTCATTCCGTCGGCGGGCGGTAAGTGGCTGATCGAGGCGCCGTATCTGCTCGAGGCCGGCAAGACGCTCGGCGTGCACTTGGGATGGATCGTGCAGACCTACAACGCGACCGAGGCGCTCGCGAACTTGCTGCATCCGTTCTGGATGCTGCCGCTCGTCGGCATCTTGGGGCTCAAAGCACGCGACATCGTCGGCTACTCGATGCTGCAGTTCGTCGTGCACGTGCCGATCGTGCTGCTGCTCGTCTGGCTGTTGAACTACACGCTCGCGCAGTAGACCCGCGGGCCGGAACGCGGATTGCTGTGCTATGGTCAGGCACCGCCAGCGTAGCGGGCGTCGGCCGCGAACATCCCCGGGGGAATTCGAATGATCGGTAGCGGGAATCGTCTGATCGTTCTACTCGTGAGCGCGGCGCTTGCCGCGGTTGGCGCATGGTCGCGCCCCGTTCTCGCCGAGACCGTCTTGGTCACGGGGTCGAACTCAGGCATCGGCCTCGAGTTCGTGAAGCAATACGCCGCGAAGGGCTGGACCGTGATCGCGACGAGTCGCCGCTCGGGCGTGCCCGAGTCGCTCGTCGGCGTGGTCAAGGACCACAAGAACGTGCGCGTCGAGAAGCTCGACGTCACGAGCGCCGACGACCTGAAAGCGCTCACGGCGAAGCTCAACGGCGAGCCGATCGATCTCTTGATAAACAACGCGGGCGTCTACAACGACCGCAGCAAGTGCCACGACGACGATTGCCCCGGCGACTGGAGCACGCAGAGCTTCGGCGACCTGCATTACGACTTGCTCGACACGATCATGGCCGTGAACGTGAAGGGTCCGCTGATGGTCTCCGAGGCGCTGCTGCCGAACGTGAAGGCGAGCAAGCGTAAAACCATTATCGCGATCAGCTCGACGAACGGGTCGCTGACGGATCAGCTCGCGGGCTCCGGCGCGATCTTCTACCGCGCGAGCAAGGCCGCGCTCAACCGCGCGATGCAGCTCGTCTCGCGCGCCGAGCAGAAAGACGGCGTGACGGTCGTGATGCTGCATCCGGGCGCCGTCGTCACCGAGCGGCAGTCTTATCTCGAGGGCTTCAAGGGCATGATCGAGATGCCGTTCAGCGTCACGCACATGATCGAGACGATCGACAAGCTCACGATCGCCGACACGGGCAAGTTCCTGAACTACGACGGCACGACGGCGCCTTGGTAGCGAACGCGCAGCCGCGCCGCAGCCGGTTGGTCTGGCGCGGCTGGCCGACGCCGTAGTTGGCCGGTGCACAAGGGGCAGGGGGGAGGGCTCTATGAAGACCTGGGCGCTCGCCGTTGTCGCGGCGGTTAGCGTACTTTCATCCTGCGGCGACGCGACGCCGAAGCGGCCGACGCCCGAGCAAGACGTCGCGGCGATCATGGAATTCAACAAGCACTACCTCGGCGCGATCAACACCGAGGACATCAAGGCGCTGTCGGCGCTCACCACCGACGGTCACGTGATGATCGCGCCGGGCCGGCCGCCGATCGTCGGCAAAGCCGCGAATGACGCGATGAACGGCCGCGCGTTCGAGCAGTTCGAGTTCGACGAGTCGTGGTCGCCGGTTGAGACCGTCGTCTCCGGCGACCTCGCGTTCCAGCGCGGTACGTACGTGAGCACGGCGAAGCCGCGTGCGGGCGGCGAGTCGCGCACGATCCGCGGCAGTTTTCTGCGGATCTATCAGCGCCAGTCGAACGGCGAATGGCGGATGACGCGCGACACGTTTAACAGTGAGCCGGAAGCCAGCCCGGTGAGCACGGCGCCGTCGAACTGAACGGTTCGTTGCTTGCACGGCGTCCGCAGCCCGGTCCAGAATTCGGCGCCGCCCAAAAAGCAATACGAAAGAGGCACCCGTCATGCGCGAAAAGCTATCGGGCTTGGTAGTTTCCACGTTGATCGCCTCCGCGCTCGTCGCCCCGGGCGCGTATGCGCAGTCGCTGTCGTCCGGCCTCGGTGCGACTCAGCTCGGCGACGGCATCGGCAACTTCGCGAAATGCCAGAACCAAACGACCGGCCACGCCGAACACCTGATGGCGGATCGGATCGAGGCGAAGCTCGCGCAGTCGCCCGCGCTGACTCCGGAGATGCGCGCTATCTGGCAAGCCGAGATCAAGGCGCTGCGCGCCGTGACTCCCGACAACAAGTACGTCCCGCCCGACCCGAAGAATCCGCAACGCTACTTCCTGGGCCTCACGGACAAGGAGCAGCAGGCGATTCAGACCATGCACGCCCGCGTCACGCAAGAGAACAACCTGGCATGCGAGAAGAAATACGGCGGCATGACACGCTATTCGCCGGGCGCGGATCAGTCGGGCCAGAAGCGCTACGAGGACGAGCTCGCGTCGAAGATGACGACTCCGATCGACATCGCGACGATCCCGATCACCGCGCTGCCGAGCCCGTTCCCGAAGACGCTCGAGGAGCAGCACGCGGAGCGGCGCGCGCAGCAAGAGGCGCGCATGGCCCAGCAACATGCCGCCGGAGCCGCCGCGAACAAGGCGATCGTCGGCAAGGTGCAGGAGTGTCAGCAGAAACTGCAAGGTCTGCGCCTCAGCATCATGGCCGACCACATGCAGCACAACCTCGACGCGGCGACCGGCTTGGCGGCGAAAGACAAAGTCGACTACCAAGCGGACATCAAGTCCATGCGCGATGCGGCGGCGGCGGGCCAGCAGATGCCTACGCCCGTCGACCCGGCGAATCCGATGCGCGCGATGTCGCGCCTCACGCCGCAGGATCAGATGTCGATGGCCACGGAATTCGGCACGCAGTACTCGCAGAAGATGGCCGCGTGTCAGCAGCAGCAATAGAGCGCGATACGCGGTAGCAGGGGGATGTTCATGGTTGGGCTCATCTACGCGCGGCGCGCGCGGGCGGCTATCGCGCTCGCGGTTTACGCGGCCGCGTTGATCGGCGCGAGCGACGCGAGCGCGCAAGCGACTACTGCAGGCGGCGCGACGCCCGGCGCGGCCGCGCCGCCGAGCGCGGTGAAGCCGCCGCCGCTCGTCGAACAGCTCGCATGGGCGTATGCGATCACGCCGGGCCCCGCGGCGCCCGCGCCGGTCGACGACGGCACGAAGCTCACGCTGCCGGGCGCCGAGAAGTCCTTCACGCTCGATCAGATTCGCAACCGAATGGGACCCGCGGACTGGTTCCCCGGCGATCATCCGAGCATGCCGTCGGTGGTCGCGATCGGCCGCGAGCAGGCGGGAATCTGGGCGTGCTCGCTCTGCCATTACCCCAACGGCAAGGGGCGGCCCGAGAACGCCGGCATCGCGGGCTTGAATCGGGATTACTTCATCCAACAGCTGCACGACTTCAAGAACGGCGCGCGCCAAAGCGCGGACGCGCGCAAGCCGAACACGCCGGTCATGGCGGGCTTCGGCGTGCAGATGACGGAGGAGGAGGTCCGCCAGGCGGCCGACTACTTCAGCTCGCTCCAATTCACACCGTGGATCGAGGTCGTCGAGTCAGACACCGCGCCGAAGACGCGCCCATCGGGCGGCATGTGGCTCAGGCTCGAGGGAGCCGACGCGGGCACCGAGCCGCTCGGCCACCGCATCATCGAGACGCCGAAGAACACGGAGTACACGGAGAAGCTGCGCAACCCGCGCTCCGGGTTCACGGCGTACGTGCCGAAGGGCTCGATCGCGAAGGGCGAGGCGCTCGCGACGAAGCCGAGCACCAAGACGACGCAGTGCACGATCTGTCACGGCGCCGATCTCGGTGGCCTCGCGGTCGTGCCGACGCTGCGCGGGCGGTCGCCGAGCTACATCGCGCGGCAGCTCGCTGATCTGAAGCTCGGCACGCGGCACGGGCTGTGGTCGCCGCTGATGGCGCCGGTCGTCGCGAAGCTCACGGCCGATGACATCCTCGATCTCGCGGCGTACGTCTCGTCGTTGCCGCCCCGCTGAAAACTCGACACGAGGACTCGTGTCCAGCGGCTCTGCCGCCGCGCGGGACCGACAGCCGTGGGCACGCACTGTGGTCGTACTGTGCGTCACGGGTTGAGGCCGACGACGTCGCGATCCGTCAGTGTCTTCAGGAACGCGAGCACATCCTCGATTTCGTCATCGCTCCAAAGAGGCGCCGCGTGCTCATGAAGCGTGAACGGGGGCTCGCGGCGATCCACGTTGTCGCGAAGAGCGGTCGGCAGATCGTCGAACAAGTCCACCGCTCCAGACGCGGACGCGGGATACCACGTGGCGGGATCGGTGTCGCGGGTCGCATAGAACCGCAAGACGTCTTTCAGAGTGTGAAAACGGCCGTTGTGGAAGAACGCTCTGCGCGTCGCGACGTTGCGCAGCGTCGGCGTCTTGAATAGGCCGCAGTACCCCGTTTGCGAGGCTTGGTCGGTACGAATTGGGCCGCAGAGACCCATGTCGAAATATTCGGGCGCCGCGTTCGCGCGGATTTCGGGATTGCGCGGCACGCCAAGCGCCTCGAGCTCGTAGTCCGTGAACAGCGGGTGAGAGCCGTCGGCGCCCTTGTCGTCGGGGTGGCAAGAGGCACAGTTGCCACGAGCGGTGTCGTCGAAGAGTCTGAGGCCGCGCGCCTCCTGCTTACTGAGCTCGGTCTTTCCGTCGAGGTAGTCGTCGTATTTGCTCGTAAACGGGTGAAAGCTCGTATCCTCGAGCTCGAAGCGCTCGATCGCGAGCAGCGCCACCGCGTACAGTCTCGAAGAATCGGCGAACGCGCTTCTGCCGATCAACGCGCGGATTTCGCTCGCATACGACGCGTGCACGAGCTTGGACGCGATGTCCTCCGGACTCGTGTTCGCCATCTCGTTCTGCGCCAGCAGCGGAAACGCGGCCTGCTCGTGCAGCGAGTCGAAGCGGCCGTCCCAGCCGAATCCGCCGGTCGGCGGCGCTTCTCCCTCGCGATATCGCTCGGCCGGATTCGCGACGAACTCGCGGTGCCAGACCGGCGTACGGTTCAGCGTGTAGCGCAGTGACGGGACGGCCCGCGCACCCTCACGATCCACCGAGGGCCCGCCAAGCTGCACGCCGCGTCCATTCGGCGGGGCGTATGCGAACTCGGGGCTGTGGCATGTCGCACACGACTGCCGTCCCGAGGCTGACAACGAGGCGTCGAAGAATAGATGTTTGCCGAGCTCGGCCAACGCGGAGGGCGGTTTGCCGGGCGGCCGGCCGGTCGAGAGGTCTCCAGGCAGACAGGGCGCGCTTGCGATCAGGGCGGCGGCCACGCACGCGGTCGCGCCCACCGCTCGTCCGCTGCGGCGAACGCGCACACTCGATCGAGTCATCAATCCAATCCCTGACAGTGGAAGCGACACGTCATCTCGTGCGGAAGATCGCCTGATCATTCCCCAGGGTATGCAAGATGTAGCCATTAGCTGGGTCGTTGCCTGCGTAGCCAAGATAGCCGTCCAGCCGAAAGATGTCCTCGAGACTGCGCAGCAGGGAGTAGTGGTTGTAAGGGGTGTTCGACTGCGTTCCGGGCTTGATGAACGGCGACAGCAGCACGGCGCCGATGCGATCGCCCCCATAGCCGTCGAACACCCAGCGGACCTGCTGCTTGGGCGTATCGCTGAGAACGACCGTGCCCGGGCGCGCGCCGTCGATGTTTGGTCCGGGTTGTTGGTGGCAGCACGTCTTGCCTGCGAACGTGAAATTCAGAATCACTTTGCCTGTCTGCGCGTCGACGGCGCGATCCACCGCGGATGCGCTTTCGTCGAACGTGATGATCAGCAACCCGTCCTTCCGGTAAGCGGGTGAAGCCACGATCTTCGGCACCCAATCGCGCAGGAATTTGTCGGCTGAAGTGAGCCCGCCCGGATCGCCGTTCGCGCACAGCGTGCCCTCGGCGCCGGTGCCGGCGCCGTCGTGGGCGTCGTGGCAGAGATTCGGTGTGATGAGCGCGAAGTTCGGAGTCGTGCCCGTATCGCGAAGGTCGGCCGTCAACTGCTCGAGACGCACTACCCGCTTCGCGCAGTTGGGCGAGTCGATGATGCCGTGGAAATACATGAACGGGTTGTGCCGAGTCGCGTAGGCGTCGCCGGCCGGCACCGCGGCGCTCGGCGCCTGTGCCGTTTGCGTATTGTCGAGACCGCCGACTAACGGATGGCCGCAGGCGGAGCTCTCCCGGGCAGGATCGTTACCCATGTCCTCCATGTAGCCCTTCCATGTGTAGCCCGCGGAGTCGAGCTGGTCGGCGAGGGTCCGCGTCTCACGCGAATAGATGCAACCGCTAGCCGCGACGACCTGGCCGTTCGATGCCACGCCGGTCTGTTGGACGTCGGCATACAGCGTGCCTGTCGCGGTGACGCAGTCATTGGCGGTATCGGGCGTCGGCGCTTGGCCGCTGATCATCGCGATGTAGTTGTCGAGGCTCACGTGGCCGATGCCGTAGTACTCCGACAGCAGCGCGCCCATCGGCACGAGCTTCTTTCGAAGGTAAGGATCTTGAGTGCTCGTTTCGAACGTGTCGTTGAAGTTCTTGTTCTCGAGCATGATGACGAATACGTGCCTGATCTTCGCGGCGGCCGTTGTGATCTCCCCGTTGGCCTGCTGGCCCGACGCAGTGAAGGTTGCGAGCAACGCGATCACGAGGTGCGCGAGCGCGCGCGGGGCGCGAACGCCTAGGCGGTGCGGGCGCCGGCGGCTATAGTTCCAGATGCATCGCGAATGGGGCACGGTGTGGCTATCCTACAGTGCAAACGTCGCGCAATGATTTCGGAACAACGCTTGTGGCAAGGTCTGGCCCACGGCGTTGGAGCGAGTCCGTAGCATGACGACGCGACGGATCATGCTGCTCGCGTGCTCGCTGACACTCGCGCTTCCGGCGCACGCGCAGTTCGGCTCCGGCGCGCCGACGATCGCTTACGCGAGCCTCACCGGCGTGCGGCCGAACGTGTTCATCGCCGACGCCGACGGCTCCAACGCGAGGCCGCTGCTGGCGCCGAACGACTACGACAACTTCAATGCTTCGTTCTCGGAGTCCGACGATTGGGTCGTGTTCACGTCGGACCGTAGCGGCTCGGCGGATATCTACCGCGTGCACGCGGACGGCTCCGGACTCGAACGATTGACCGATCATCCGGCGTTCGACGACCAGGGCGCGCTGTCGCCCGACGGCTCTTTGCTCGCCTTCGTGTCGACGCGCGACGGCCCGGCGAACATCTGGCTGCTCGACGTCCGCCGCAAAACGCTATCGAACCTCACGGAAGGGTCGAGTGGCGACTTCCGGCCGGCCTGGTCGCCCGACGGCACGAAGATCGCGTTCTCGTCGGATCGCGAGTCGCCGCACACGCCATCGGACGTGCCCGGCGCCGCCCCGTTCTTTCATCCGCTCAGGACGCAGATCTACGTGATGGCGCGCGACGGCACCGCGCTGCAGCGCCTCACGAGCGCGCCCGACTCCGCGGGCAGCCCGAGCTGGACGGCCGACGGCACGAAGATCGTCTACTCCGAGCGCGAAGGCGCGCTCACGACGATCTATTCGATGGACGTGTCCACCGGCACCCGCGAGAAGATCAACGACTCGCCGGGCGCGAAATCGGCGCCCCGGTCCGTGGTCGGTGGCGTGATGTGGGCAACCCAAGGTCCGTTCTCCCTGCCGACCGGAGTCCCGGATCAGCCGCCGGTCGGCATCGAGCGCGCCGCAGGAGCGCCCGGCGCGCGCGGCGCGTTCCAGAGCCCGAGCTGGTCCGCGGACGGCAAGCGCCTCGTGTTTCACCGCGATACGATTTCGAAGTGGCCGCCGTACGAGTACGCGTGGAGCCGCGATTCGCGCTACCGCGTGCTGCGCACCGGCATATTCCCGTCGTTTTCGCCACGAGGCGATCGGATCGTCGAGAACAACGGCGCCGCCGGTGGAGCGCACAACTCGCTCGTGATCGCGACTGCGAGCGGCTCGAGCTCCGTGCTGTTCGACGATCCGATGCGCAATTCGCTCGCGCCGCAATGGTCGCCGCACGGCGATCAAATCGTGTTCGCGATCGGCGAGTTCCTGCAGACGCTCGCGGGCCGCGAGAACCTGACGTCGCACCTCGCACTGATCCCGGTGAGCGGCGGAGCGATCCAGGAGTTGCCGGCGGCGGGTGAGCACGTCGGCTTCCCGAGCTGGTCGCCCGACGCGACGAAGGTCGTCTACGCCGATTTCGACCGCGCTCAGCGGGGCCTTAGGATCTTCGACCTCAAAACGCAGCACGTCACGCGGCTCACGACGGGACCGGACACGTTTCCCGCTTGGTCGCCGCACGGCGATCGCATCGCGTTCACGAGCAACCGAGACGGCGACTACGAAATCTACACCGTGCGTCCGGGCGGAGGCGGGCTCACGCGGCTCACGCGCTCGCCGGGCAACGACGCGCATCCCGCATGGTCGCCCGACGCCGAGTGGATCGCGTTCGCGAGCAATCGAACCGGGTTCAAGGACGAGACGGGCGGCATGTCGGACGGCGAGATCTTCGTGATGCGCGCGGACGGCTCGGACGTGCGGCAGCTCACCGAGAACGCGTTCGAGGACGGCACACCGGCTTGGCGGCCCGCGTTCACGCCTGGGCCGGAGAGCTCATCGCGTCGGCGCCGCGGCTCGCACGAGCGTTGAGCCGCCGCGAGAGCCGCACATCGTCATGGCGCGGAGCCGAGCTCGACGGCGCGGTGCGACGCGCCGTGATCGCCGAGCTCGTGCGCGAGCCACGGCAACGCGAGCGCGATGTCTTCGCGGGCCCGCCACGGCGGATTCACGACGACCATTCCGCTGCCGGTGAGGCCGCGCCCGCGGCCGTCCGGCGCCACGCAGAGCTCGTAGACGTCGACGGACTTGAGGCCGAGCGCACGTATCGCACGCTCGAAGCGCTGCACCCAGCGGCGCTCGAGCACCGGGTACCAGATCGCGAAGGTGCCGGTCGCGAAGCGCCGGTGCGCCTTCGCGAGCGCGTCGACGAGTTGCGTGTGCTCGTCCTTGACCTCGTACGACGGGTCGATCAGCACGAGCCCGCGGCGCTCGGGCGGCGGCACGAGGCCGACGCAGCCCTCGAGCCCGTTCGTCCGTAGCACCGTGACGCGACGGTCGGCGCCGAGCGTCGCGAGCAGCGTGCGGTGCTCCGCCGGATGGAGCTCGAAGAGGTAAAGGGCGTCCGTCGGCCGTAACAGCTCGCGCGCGAGCCAAGGCGAGCCCGGATAGCGCTCGACCCTCGTCGCGCCGCCGTTGTAGCGGTGCACGAGATCGAGGAGCCGCGCGACGGCCGCCGGCGCGCCCGAGGCGCCGTAGATTTTCGCGATGCCGCTCAGGTATTCGCGGTTCTTGCGGGCGGCCGGCGAGCGCAGGTCGTAGCCGCCGGCTCCGGCGTGCGTCTCGATGTAGCGCAGCGGCTTGTCCTTCGCGGCGAGCTTCGCGAGCAGCGCAAGCAATACGACGTGCTTCAGCACGTCGGCATGGTTGCCCGCGTGGTAGGCGTGCTGGTAGCTCAGCATCGTCGATCGTCCGCCACCGCCGCCACTCGGGCGGGTTCTACCTTATATACTGCCGGGCACGTTCGGGTCCGGCAAAAGGCACCATGTCCTCGATCCATCGCGACGCGCATCGACCTCCGCCCGACCCGCTGCTCACCGAGATCGCGGATTACGTGCTCGAATTTCGAGCCGACGGCGGCGAGGCGCGCCGCATTGCGCGCTATTGCCTCATGGACACCCTCGGCTGCGGGATCTTGGCGCTGAGCTACCCCGCGTGCACGAAGCTGCTCGGGCCGCTGGTGCCGGGCGGCGAGCTGGTTGGCGGCGCGCGCGTGCCCGGCACGCGCTACGAGCTCGATCCGGTCGCCGCGGCGTTCAACGTCGGCGCGATGATCCGCTGGCTCGACTTCAACGACACTTGGCTCGCGGCCGAATGGGGTCACCCGTCCGACAATCTCGGCGCGATCCTCGCCGTGGCGGACTATCTGAGCCGAAAGCGGCGCGCCGCGCGAGAGGCTCCACTCAAGGTCCGCGACGTGCTCACGGCGATGATCGAGGCGCACGAGATTCAGGGCGTGCTCGCGTTGAACTCGAGCTTCAACCGCGTCGGCCTCGACCACGTGCTGCTCGTCAAGATCGCGAGCACGGCGCTCGCGACGCGACTCTTCGGCGGCACCCGCGAGCAGATCGTGAACGCGGTCTCGAACGCGTGGCTCGACGGCGGCGCGCTGCGCGCCTACCGGCACGCGCCGAACACGGGCTCGCGCAAGAGCTGGGCGGCGGGCGACGCGACGAGCCGGGGCGTGCGGCACGCGCTCTTTGCGCTCGCGGGCGAGATGGGCTATCCGTCGGCGCTCACGGCGAAGACTTGGGGCTTTCAGGACGTGCTGTTCAAAGGCAACCCGATCGCGCTCGAGCGCAAGCTAGGGTCCTATGTGATGGAGAACGTGCTGTTCAAGATCTCGTTCCCGGCCGAGTTCCACGCGCAGACCGCCGTCGAGGCCGCGCTGAAGCTGCATGGCGAAGTCGGGCCCCGGATCGACGAAGTCGAGCGCATAGAAATCGAGACGCAGGAGGCCGGCGCGCGAATCATCGACAAGACCGGCCCGCTCGCGAATCCCGCCGACCGCGATCACTGTCTCCAATACATGATCGCGGTGCCGCTGATCTTCGGTCGGCTCATGGCCGACGACTACGAGGACGAGGTCGCGCGCGATCCGCGGATCGACTCGCTGCGCGCGAAGATGGTCGTGACCGAGAATCGCGATTTCAGCCGCGACTACCTCGATCCGGACAAGCGCGCTATCGGCAACGCGCTGCAAGTATTCTTCAAGGGGGGAGCGCGGACCGAGCGTGTGGCGATCGACTATCCGGTCGGCCATCGGCGGCGGCGCGCCGAAGGCATCCCGCTGCTGCTCGCGAAGTTCAAGGCGAGCCTAGCGACGCGGTTCGGCGCGGCGCAGATCGCGCGGATCGAGGAGGCGTGCGCCGAGCAGGCGGCGCTCGAAGCGATGGCGGTCGACGAGTTCGTCTCGCTTTGGGTGAGCGAGCGATGAGGGCCGGTGCGAAGCTCAGGGACGCCGTCGCGAAGCGCGCGCCGCTGCAGATCCCGGGCACGATCAACGCGTACTGCGCGCTCCTCGCGGAGCGCGCGGGGTTCGAGGCGCTCTATCTTTCGGGCGCCGGCGTCGCGAACGCGTCGTTCGGCTTGCCGGACTTGGGCGTCACGACGCTGAACGATGTCGTCGAGGACGCGCGGCGGATCACGGGCGCGTGCGATCTGCCGCTGCTCGTCGACGCCGACACGGGCTTCGGCGGCGCGTTCAACATCGCGCGCACCGTGCGCGAGCTCGAGCGCGCGGGCGTCGCGGGCATGCACATCGAGGACCAGGAGCAGGCGAAGCGTTGCGGGCATCGGCCGAACAAGGCCACCGTCTCGACCGACGAGATGTGCGACCGGCTCAAAGCCGCGGTCGACGCGCGTGCCGATCGCGCGTTCGTGATCATGGCGCGCACCGACGCGTTCGCCCGGGAGGGCACGCAGGCGTCGCTCGAGCGCGCGGCGGCGTATGTCGAAGCCGGCGCCGACATGGTGTTTGCCGAGGCGCTGTACAGTCTCGACGACTACCGCGCGTTCACGCACGCGATCCGGGTTCCGGTGCTCGCGAACCTCACCGAATTCGGGCTCACCCCGCTCTTCACGACCGAAGAGCTCGGCGGGGCCGGCGTGAAGCTGATCCTTTATCCCCTGAGCGCGTTTCGCGCGATGAGCCGCGCGGCGCTCGAGGTCTACACGGCGATTCGCGAGCTCGGCACGCAGAAGCCGGTCGTCGCGAAGATGCAGACCCGCGAGGAGCTCTACGGCGTGCTCGACTACCACGCCTACGAGCGTAAGCTCGACGAGCTCTACGCACGCTCGCCCGCGGCCGTCGCCGAGCCGGCGGCACGGCCGAAACCGAAGGCGAGCGCACGCGGGAAGACGAGCAACACCCGGAAAGGAAAACGACGATGAGCACGGAGAAAGGCGCGCCCGCCGGCGGCCTGCGCGGCGTCTCGGCCGGTCAGACCGCGATCGCGAGCGTCGGCGACGGTCATGGCTTGCGCTATCGAGGCTACGACGTCGTCGAGCTCGCGGCGCACGCGACGTTCGAAGAGGTCGCGTACTTGCTGCTGCGCGGCGAGCTGCCGACGGCTCGCGAGCTCGATGCGTTTCGGAACGAGCTGCGCGCGCGCCGCGCGCTGCCGCGGACTCTCTGCGAGGTGCTCGAGCGGATTCCGGCGACGGCTCACCCGATGGACGTGATGCGCACCGGCTGCTCGATGCTCGGCACGCTCGAGCCCGAGCGCGACTTCACGAACGAGCTCGAAGTAGCGACTCGGCTGATCGCCGCGTTTCCCGGCGTGTTGCTCTACTGGCACCACTTCGCGCGCTCCGGCAAGCGCATCGCGACTTCGAGCGAAGCGCCGAGCACGGCGGCGCACTTTCTGACGCTGCTGCACGGAAAGCCGCCGAGCGCATTGCACGAGCGCGCTCTCGATGCGTCGCTGACGCTGTACGCCGAGCACGAGTTCAACGCGTCGACCTTCACCGCGCGCGTCTGCGCCGCGACGCTGTCGGACTTCTATTCCGCCGTGACGGCCGCGATAGGCTCGTTGCGCGGGCCGTTACACGGCGGCGCGAACGAGGCCGCGATGGACCTCATCGAACGATTCGATTCCCCGGCCGCCGCGACGGCGGGTGTCGAGGCGATGCTCGAGCGCAAGGAAAAGGTCATGGGCTTCGGGCACGCGGTCTACCGCACCTCCGACCCGCGCAACGCCGTGATCAAATCGTGGTCGAAGAAGCTCGGTGCCGAAGCCGGCGACCGCGTGCTGTATCCGGTCTCCGAGGCGATCGAGGCGCTGCTCTGGCGGGAGAAGAAGCTGTTCCCGAACCTCGACTTCTACAGCGCGTCCGCGTACCGGTTTCTCGGCATTCCGACGCCGCTGTTCACGCCGATCTTCGTCTGCGCGCGGACCTCTGGCTGGGCCGCGCACATCTTCGAGCAGCGCGCGAACAACAAGCTGATACGGCCGACGGCCGATTACATCGGGCCGGCTGAGCGCGCGTTCGTGCCGATTGCGGAGCGGGGCGTGTAACTCGAAGCGCGGAGGGGGGATGACGGGCCCACTTAGCTTCGCAGAGGTGTACGCCGCCGCCGAGCGCAACCCCGAAGGGTTCTGGGCCGAGGCCGCTGCCGACATCGATTGGTCGAAGCGCTGGCGTGCGGTGCTGGACCGCACGCGGCCGCCGTTCTATCGCTGGTTTCCAGGCGCCGAGCTCAATACGTGCTTCAATGCGGTCGATCGGCACGTCGCAGCCGGCCGCGGCGCGCAAAGCGCGCTGATCTACGACAGCCCGGTCGCGCAGACCGTCGCTCGCTACACCTTCGCCGACGTCCGGCGCGAGGTCGCGCTGCTCGCGGGCGCGCTCGCCTCGCTCGGCGTCGGCCGCGGCGACACGGTCGTGATCTACATGCCGATGGTGCCGCAGGCCGTGTTCGCGATGCTCGCGTGCGCGCGGCTCGGCGCGATCCACTCGGTCGTGTTTGGCGGCTTCGCATCCGCCGAGCTGGCTGCGCGCATCGACGACTGCAAGCCGAAGGTCGTGATGTCCGCGTCGTGCGGAATCGAGATCGGGCGGCTCGTCGAGTACAAGCCGCTGCTCGACAAGGCGCTCGCGATCGCGAAGCATGCGCCCCGCCGCTGCGTGATCCTGCAGCGCCCACAGCTGCGTGCGCCGCTCGTCGCGGACCGCGACGTCGACTGGGACGAGGCGCTCGCAGGCGCTCGCGAGCACGACTGCGTGCCGGTCGCGGCGACCGATGCGCTCTACATCTTGTACACGTCGGGCACGACCGGCCGTCCGAAGGGCGTCGTGCGCGACAACGGCGGCCACGCGGTCGCGCTGCGCTGGAGCATGCGCAAGCTCTACGGAGTCGAGCCGGGCGAGACGTTCTGGGCGGCTTCGGACATCGGCTGGGTCGTCGGCCACTCGTACATCGTCTACGCGCCGCTCTTGAACGGGAACACGACCGTGCTCTACGAGGGCAAGCCGGTCGGCACTCCCGATCCCGGTGCTTTCTGGCGCGTCGCGTCCGAGCACCGCGTGAGCGTGCTGTTCACGGCGCCGACGGCGCTGCGCGCGATCAAGCGCGAGGATCCCGGCGCTTCGCACGTGCGGCGCTACGACCTGCGCGGCCTGCGCGCGCTATTCCTCGCCGGCGAGCGCACGGATCCGGTCAGTTTGCGCTGGGCGCGCAGCGCGCTCGGCGTACCGGTGATCGACCATTGGTGGCAGACGGAGACCGGCTGGGCGATCACGGGGCTCTGTCGCGGCGTCGAGGAGTTGGCCGTCGTGGACGGCGCGGCCGGCCGCGCGGTGCCGGGGTATCGCGTCTGCTCACTCGATGCGGCGGGACGCGAGGTCGCGCCCGGCACGGTCGGCGCGCTCGCCGTGAAGCTGCCTTTGCCGCCGGGCACGTTCCTCGGTCTCTGGAACGCCGAGGCGCATTGCCTCGCGGCGTACTACGCGCAGTTTCCGGGCTACTACTGCACGGCGGACTCCGGGTACATCGACGCGGACGGCTACGCGTTCGTGATGGCGCGAACCGACGACGTGATCAATGTCGCGGGGCATCGCCTGTCGACCGGCGCGATGGAAGAGGTCCTGGCCTCGCACCCCGACGTCGCCGAGTGCGCCGTCTGGGGTGTTCACGACGAGCTCAAAGGCGAGGTGCCGATCGGGCTCCTCGTGCTGAACGCGGGTTGCCGGCGGCTGGCGGCCGACGTCGTTGCCGAGGCGATCGCGGCGATCCGCGAGCGGATCGGGCCCGTTGCGGCGTTCAAATCCGCCGCAGTCGTGAAGCGGCTGCCAAAGACACGCTCGGGCAAGATTCTGCGCGGCGTGATGCGCCGCATCGCGAATGGCGAGCCGTGGACGATGCCCGCGACGATCGACGACCCCGCGATCCTCGACGATATCGCCGCCGCTCTGGCTACGCTCGGGCTGCCGCGCGCGGGCACGAGCTGATCAAACACCGACGGAACGTCTAGCTGTGGCAGTTCTCGCCGCCGAGGCTGCGTCAGCGGTTGCGCGCGGCTTCCTTGCGCTGCTGCGTCTCGACGGGCTCGTCGATGAGCTCGAGCGGCGCGTCGCGACCGAGGCCGAGGAAGTCGAACGGGTCGTCGTCGACCGGTGGGGTGGCTTTCGCAGGGGGCATCTGCGGGACCGCTTTCGCGGCCGGGGCCGTGGGCTTCGGGGCCGGCATTGGCGGCGCAGGTTTTGCAGCCGGCGCCTGCGGCGGAGGTTTTGCGGCGGCGTGCGGCGACGGTGCGCTCGGCGCGGAAGGAGTCGCGGCGGGAGCATCGTCCTCGGTCCAGCCCGACGCCTCGAGCGCGAGGTTTAGCATCTCGAGATCTGCATCGCCGAAGAGCGTCTCCGCCATCGAGTTGCTGATGTCGTCGATCGACTTCGCGACCGAGATCGCTTTCATCGTCGCCGTCTGGCGCAGCACGTCGGCGTCCTCGCCGAAGGCAGGTTGCGCCAGGGGCGCAGGTTTCGCGGCCGGCGGCGGCTTCACGGCGCGCGCCGCGGGCGGCGTGCTCGCGGCAGCGACGACGCGCGGTAGCGGCGCGGGCTTCGCGGCCTCCGGCACCGGGGCGGGCGGCAGGGAGGGCTTCAAATACGCAGTCTCGGCGCGCGGACGCGGCCGGGGCGGCTCGACTGCATCCGTCAGCACCGGGAAGTCCGACATCGGCACGTCGGGCGAGTCGGTCAGAGTGGCGGCAAACGAGTCGATCTCCTCGTCCGACATGAACTGCCGTTCGTTCGCCGCGGGGCGCGGCTGCGCGGCGGCTGGGTCTGGCGTTGAGCCGAGCAGACTCGCAGGCGCGGGGCGCGCCGGCGGAGCGGGCGGAGCGGGCGTTGCGCGAGCAGCGGAAGCTGCGGGACCTGCGGAAGCGGACGTCGGCACGGGCGCGGGTTGCGCAGCAGTGGGCGCGGCGGCCGGAGCGGCCGCAACGAATGCCTGGCGTGGCGCGCCGGTCATCGTGCTCGGCGTATTCGGCACGACGCTCGCCTGCGCGACACGCGCCGGACGGGGGGGCGGCGGCATGGCGCTCGGCGCGGTCGAGGCGACCGTAGCGGGCGGCGCAGCGGAAAGCGAGGGCGCGACGCCCGGCGGGGCGTCGGCGCCGGGCGCAGTGTGCGCGGCGACTGTGTGTTGCGCGGCGATGGGCACAGATTGCGCGGCGACCGGTGCCGGTTGCGGCGCAGTCGGCGCGGCCACGGTGGCCGCGACGACAACGCTCGGGGCTTCGCGCGTTGCGGGCGCGGCTTCGCGGGCGGGCTGTGCCGCGCCTGCCGACGCCGGTACCGGAGCGATCCCGAACATCTGCGCGACTTCGCGCAGCAGCGGCGCTGTCACAGCGGAGCTCTTGCGAGTCGCCGCGAGCGTGAGCGCGGTCTCGACGGCGTTGTTGACGACGCGCGGTATGCCGGCCGTGATCTCGTGCAACGCCGCGAGCGCGTCGCGCGCGAGCAGCTTGTCGAGCCCGCCACCCGCGGCCTTTGTGTGATGCTCGAGATAGGCGCGCAGCTCGTCTAAGCCCAAGGGCTCCAACTGCTGGCGCAGCCGGATGCGCTGGCATAGCGACGCGAGCGCTGGCGCTTTGAGCACGTCGAGCAGCGCGGGCTGCCCGAGCAGCACGAGATTCGCGCCGAGGGAGCCGTTCGGGTCGGCGCTCGTCAGCGAGTCGAGCGAGCGCAAGACGTCCACGCCGAGGTCCTCGGCGTGCTCCGCGATCACGTAGACGCGCGACGACGTCGCGCTCATCTCGTTCAAGAATTGACGCCACATCTGCATCCGTTCGACGCGGCCGACGCGGTGCGCGCTGAATCCGAACTCGACGAGCAGGAGCTCGAGCAGCTCGCCGGCATTCGCGGGCGCGACCGTGATCCAGCCTAGCGCGAGCTTGGTGCTGGTGTTGCGCAGCGCGGTCGCCGTGAGCGCGGTCTTGCCGACACCCGCGGGGCCGGTGAGCACGACGGCGCTGTCGCAGGTCGTCAGCGCGAGCTTGATGCTCGCTGCGATCTGCTGGTGCCGCGCCGCGAGGAACACCGCCGACTCCTGCGCGATCCCGGTCTGGAACAGGGGTTTCTTCAGCCCGAAGTATGCCTCGTACATGCGCCGCCCTTGCGCTGATTCGGTGTTATCAGTCTAGTTTGGGCAGGCCGGCCCGGGGTTTTCCCTAACTTGGGTCACAACTTATGCAAAAAGGCCGCGGGGACGCGCGGGCGGCCGGGCGGGCGAGCGGCCGGGCGAGCGGCCGTGGCGAGCGGCACGGGCGCGCAGGCCGGGCGGGCGGGCGGGGCGGGCGTCAGCGGCCGGCGGCCCCGCCGAGCGGCGCGGTCCATGGGTCGTAGGAGAAGAGCCAGGCGTTTCGCTCTTTCGCCAGGTCCCGACCCTCGAACCCGCGGCGCAGGTCCTCCTCCGTGCGCTGGTGGAAGAGCTTGCCCATCTCGTTCGAGCCGATCTGCACGCGAGCCGTGCGCTCGTAGCGGCTGCGCTGATAGAGATCGAGCGCGGCGCTCATCGCGCTTTCCGTCTCGAGCGCCCGCGCGATGATCGGGCCGTCCTCGATCGCCATCGCGGCGCCCTGCGCCATGAAGGGCAGCGTCGGGTGTGCCGCGTCGCCGAGCAGCGTCGCGCGGGCGGTGCTCCACCCCGTCACGGGCGGCCGGTTGTACATTGCCCAGCGATAGCAGTTGTCTTTGTCCATGGCGTCGATGAGCATCTGGACCTTCGGATGCCAGGGCACGAAGTCCGCCTTGAGCCGGGCCCACGGCGCCTTCACGGTCCACGACTCATCGAGCCATGTGTCGTCCTCGACGAGGCCGACGAAGTTCAAGAGCTCGCCGCGGCGAATGTAATAGACGATCACGTGCGCGTTCGGCCCCATCCAGTTCGTCGATACGCGCTCCATGTAATCCTTCGGTAGCCGCGAGCTCGGCACGGTCGCGCGCCACGACACGTACTTCGTGAACTCGGCCTTCGTCGCGCCGAGGATCTGGGCGCGGATCGCGGACTTGATGCCGTCGGCGCCGATCAGCAGGTCGCCGCTCGCCGTCGTGCCGTTCGCGAACCTCACCGTGACCGAGTCGCGCGTCTCCGTGTAGCTCTCCGCCGCGGCGCGGAGCACGACGGCTTGCGGGTCGAGCTCGCGGACTTTCGCCGCGAGCACGGCGTGCAAGTCGGCACGATGCAGGTGGTAGTACTTCGCGCCGTGGCTTCGCTCGTGGGCGGCGCCGAGGGGAATCTCGTGCAGCAGCTCGCCGGTGCTGTAAACGCGGAAGTGCTGAGCGGCCGGGATTACGGCGACCTTCATCAGCGCGTCCTCGAGCCCGAGGCCATGCAGCACGCGCGACGCGTTCGCGCTGATCTGGATGCCCGCGCCGATCTCCCCGAGCGCCGGCGCCTGCTCGTAGACGCGCACGCGGTGGCCGCGGTCGAGCAGGACGGCCGCCGCGGTGAGCCCGCCGATCCCGGCGCCGATGATGATCACGTTCTGCGACATGGCCGCGTAGCTTAGCGCTTGGCGCCCGAGACGCTAGAATGTCGGCCTGGCCTCTGCGTTTGACCACTGACGATGGCAGTTCGCCCGATCCTGCGGCTCGGCGACCCGCGGCTTCGCGAGGTCGCGGTGCCCGTGAGCGAGTTCGACACTCCCGAGCTCCACGAGCTCGTCCGAGACCTGCTCGAGACGATGGAGGCCGCCGACGGCGCGGGGCTCGCGGCCGTGCAAGTCGGCGTGCCGCAGCGCGTCGTGATCTTCGGCGTCGATTACAACCCTCGCTATCCAAAGGCGGAGCCGGTGCCGTTCACGGTGCTCGTGAATCCTGAGATCACGCCGCTCGGCGACGAGCGGGAGTCGGGCTGGGAAGGGTGCTTGAGCGTTCCCGGCATGCGCGGGCTCGTGCCGCGGCACGCGCGGATCCGGTATCGTGGCCGCGACCAGTTCGGCCGGCCGATCGATCGCACGGTCGACGGCTTCCATGCCCGCGTCGTCCAGCACGAATGCGATCACCTCGACGGGATCCTCTATCCGCAGCGGATCGAGGACATGCGCTCGTTCGGCTTCACGGAGGAGCTCGTCGCGAGCGGCGCCCTGCCGTGGGCGGAGCAGTTCGAGACGCCGCCGGGGGAGCCCGCCGCTCACGACGCCTGAGCTCGACCGCATGCGGGTTTGCGCGGGGCGTCGTATCATACGGGGGCCCCGCGGGATGAAGACCGCGGGGCGTTCGCGCCTAGGTGGGGGAGACAGACCGCATGACGAGCCGCAGACAGTTTCTGCAGATTGGCATCGCCGCGTCCGCATGGCCGCTCGCGACGCAGGCTGCGCGCGCAGCCGGCTTCGACGGGTTCAGCGGGGCCGTGACCGGCCGCCTGCCGCCCGTGCCTCTTTATAAGGTCGTCTACGACGCGCGCTTCGCCGCGAGCGTTGCCTTCGGTCGCCGTGCTGCGGGCCTCGGCGCGCCGGCGCATGCGATTCAAGGCGACATGACGAGGCTCTGGTTCGATGACATCTATCATCGCTGGAAGCAGTCGCCGGTCGCGATCGCGGGGCTCACGGCGCAGGGTCCGCTCTTCTGCTTCGAGCGACTCGCCTGGGACCAAGGGCTGCGCGTCGTGTTCCGTGCGGAGCACGGCCCGACCGCGCACTTGCTGTCCGGTCCCGAGAGCCTGCTGGCGGATGCGCGCAGCGCGCTCGCGAACGCCGACTGGGCCGCGGAGATGGCGACGGTCGTCACGAGCTGCCCGAGCGGCCGAGCCGAGATCGGCTTCGCCACGGTCGCCTGTGCGCGCGGATCCGGCCTCTCGCCGGCGGACGAGCCTCTGTACTCCTGGGTGATCGCGCCCGCCGCGCGGGGCTAGCGCGCGATGCCGGCGGCTCGAGCCGCGCTCGTCGTTCTCGCGTGCGCGCTCGTCATGCCGGCGCTCGCGCAGGACGCCGCAACCGTCGAGCACGGCCGCCAAGTGTTCACCTACTGGTGCGCGCCGTGTCACGCACCCGGCCCGAAGCACCCGGGCACTCAGGCCCTCGAAGCGCTCTACAAGGGCAGCAAGCCGGCGCCGCTGGAGCAGCGCACCGATCTCGTGCCGGCGCTCACGCAGACCTTCGTTCGCACGGGCGTCTCGGTGATGCCGCCGTTCCGCAAGACGGAGATCAGCGACGCCGATCTCGCGGCGCTCGCCGCCGATCTCGCGCCGCGCGCGCACTGATCGGCGCGCGACACACATTTTCCGCCGAGGGATGCCCATGACATCACGTGAGCTCGTCCGCGCCGCGCTGCTCGCGGGCGCCGTTTCCATCGCGGCCGGCGCCGCCGCGCAGACCCAGCCGGCGCAGCCGCCGGGCGCGGCCGCTTATCAGAGCACCTGCGCCGTGTGCCACGACGCGGGCGTGCCGCGCGCGCCGACGCGCGCGGCGTTCGCCGCGATGGCGCCCGAGCAGATCCTGCTCGCGCTCGAGAACGGCTCGATGATCACGATGGCGATCACGCTGTCGAGCGACGACCGCCGCGCGGTGGCGGAGTATCTCTCCGGCAAGCCGCTCACGACGCGAATCGAGATGAACCCGTCGCCGGCCGCGATGTGCGCGGAGCGGGACGCGCGCGTCGACTTCGGCGCGCCCTCATGGCAGGGCTGGGGCGTCACGCCGGGTAACTCGCGCTTTCAGAGCGACGCCGCGGCCGGGCTCACGGCCGCCCAGCTCCCGCGGCTCGCCGTGCGCTGGGCGTTCGGGTTGCCCGGCGACAATCGCGTCTACGGTGCGCCGACGATTGCGGGCGGCCGCGTGTATTTCGGCAGCCAGGCCGGCAAGGTCTATGCGCTCGACGCGCGAACCGGTTGCGTGCACTGGTACTTCGACGCCCGCGCCGGCGTCCGTGCGGCGATCGCGCTGACCGAGGTCGGCACGGGCGCGAGCGCGCGCCGTGTCGCGATCGTCGCGGACCAGCGCGCCTTCGTGCGTGCGCTCGATGCCGCGTCGGGCGCTGTCGTCTGGGAGACGCGCGTGGACGACTTCGCGAGCGCGCGCATTACCGGTTCTCCGGCGCTCTATCGCGGGCGGTTGTACGTGCCCGTGGCATCGAACGAGGAGGCGCAGGGCGCCGTCGCGACGTACGAATGCTGCAGGTTCCGTGGCAGCCTCGTCGCGCTGGACGTCGCGACCGGCAAGCAAGTCTGGAAGACCTACACCGTCGGCGAGCCGAAACCGACCAAGAAGAACGCGGTCGGCACTCAGCTCTACGGTCCGTCGGGCGTGCCGATCTGGTCGAGCCCGGCCATCGATGCGCGGCGCAACGCCGTTTACGCGACCACCGGGAACAACTACACGGATCCGCCGAGCGAGCGCAGCGACGCGTTCGTCGCGTTCGACCTCGACACCGGCAAGGTGCTCTGGGCGCGCCAGACCACCACGAAGGACGCATACGTCGCGGCTTGCCGGATGGTCGACAAGACGAATTGCGCGGACTCGAACGGGCCCGACTTCGACTTCGGCGCGTCGCCGATCCTCGCGGATCTCGGCGGCGGCAAGCGTGCGCTGCTCGCAGGCCAGAAGTCCGGCGTCGTCTACGCGGTCGATCCGGATCGCGGCGGCGCGATGCTCTGGCAGCAGCGCGTCGGGCAGGGGGGCTCGATGGGCGGCGTGCAGTGGGGCTCCGCGGCGGACGGCGCGAACGTTTACGTCGCGGTGTCGGACGTTCACCGGATCCTGGTCCCGAACGCCTGGGCTACGGATGCCGACCCGAAGCAGGGCGGCGGGGTATTTGCGCTGCGGCTACGCGACGGCCAGCCGGTCTGGCACGCACCGCCGGCCGACTGCGGCGATCGGCCGCGCTGTAGCCCTGCCCAGCCGGGAGCCGTGAGCGGACTGCCGGGCGCCGTTCTGTCGGGCTCGATGGACGGGCACGTCCGCGCGTACTCGACACTCGACGGCTCGGTGCTCTGGGACTTCGACACCGTCCGCTCGTACGAGACCGCGAACGGCGTGCCGGGCCGCGGCGGCTCGCTCGATGGCGCGGGTCCCGCGATCGCAGGCGGGCTCGTGATCGTGAACTCAGGCTATCCGCATGGCGGCGGGATGCCGGGCAACGTCGTGCTCGCGCTGAGCGTAGACGGAAAGTAAGTTCTTAGGAATATTTCCTAACAGCATGGTAAATATCAAGATTGGAGGTGTGCCCGAGCACTTCAATCTGCCGTGGGTGCGGCTCGCGGAATCTCGAGCGCTCGATGACCTCGGCGTCGTTTGGCGCGACGTGCCCGAAGGCTCGGGGGCGATGGCCGCGGCACTGCGTGCTGCCGACCTCGACGCCGCGATGCTGTTGACGGAAGGCGCCGTCGCCGGCGCGGCGGCGGGCGGCTTCAAGATCGTGAGCCTCTATACCGTCTCGCCGCTGATCTGGGGTATCCACGTGCCTGCGCGCTCGAGCCTGCAGACCGTCGATGACGTGCGCGGCCGGCGCTACGCGATCAGCCGTCGCGGCTCGGGCTCGCACCTGATGTCGTTCGTGCACGCGCGCGAGCAGGGCTGGCCGACGGACGATCTCGACTTCGTCCTCGTCGGGACGCTGCAAGGCGCGATCGACGCGTTCGCGGGCGCCAGCGCCGACGTGTTCTTCTGGGAAAAGTTCATGACCAAGCCGCTCGTCGACTCGGGCCGATTCAGGCGCGTCGGTGAGTTCATCGCGCCATGGCCTGCGTTCGTGGTGTGCGCGTCCGATGCGGCGCTCGCCGCGCGCAAGCCGATCGGTGCGGCACTCGGCCGAGTGCTCGGTGCCGCGGCCGAGCTCGCGGCGAGCGCTCATGCGGCCGCCGCGATCGCCAACCGCTACGGCCTCGGGCTCAACGACGCGCGCGAGTGGCTCGCGGCGACGCGCTGGGCGGCTCGTCCCGGGGTCGCGGCCGAGCAGATCGCTCCGGCCGTCGCGCAGCTCGCCGCTCTCGGCTTGATCGGCGCCGACGTCGCGCCGGAGAGCCTAATCGCTCCGGTCGGAGCCTGACGACGTCGTCAAGGTCGCGCCGCGCTCGCGACACCGTCGGGCGCTCACAGGCGGTATTGGCCGCGGTGGTCGTAACCGGGTGCATCCGTCTGGTACGACATCGACACGACGACGCAGGAGCTCAGTGCGATCCACATCCAACACTTCGCCTGGAACACGGTGCGCACGATCTGGATGGACGGCCACGCGCATCCGCCGGATTTCGCCGAGCACGCGTCGATGGGGTTCTCGACCGGTGAATGGGTCGGCAACAACCTCAAGATCACGACGACGCATCCGAAGGAGGCTGGCTGCGGACTGGATCTCGAGCTCGAACTTCCGAAAGCAAAAGGACCGTAGCGGCTGGGAACCGGCGCCGTGCACGTCGCGCTGACGCGGGGGCCGCTCTAGCCGGATCGAACCCGCTACCGTACGGGGTCGATCACTGCCAGCCCCCGGCGGCCACGTTCCGAGCGTGCTCAGGCGTGCCGCCGCATGCCGGCCTCCGCTAGACTCCGCGTGACGTTATTGAGTCGAAGCGGAGCTTCTTGTTATGGGCGAAGTCTTCGATACGCAGCGCCTTGGCGAGCTCTTCGACACGATCCTCCGATGGCTCGCGGCGAACGTGTTCGTGCTCAACAACGCCGCGCAGCTCGCCATCGTGCTCATCGCGCTCGGCGTCGCGGTCTTGGCCGCGCGTTGGCTGCCGAAGTCGCTGCCGCTGCCGCAGCCCGTCCAAGTGGCGCCGCTGGCGACGCTGATGCACGCGCTTAGACCGCTCGCTCCGGCGCTGATCTGGCTCGTACTGACTTGGCTCGCGCTGCTCGTCGCGCGAGCGGCGCACCGGCCGAGCCACCTCATCGACATCGCGGTGAGCTTGCTGACCGCGTGGGTCGTGATTCGGATCCTGTCGCTGGCCGCACCGAGCGCGCGCTGGGCCCGGTTGATGACCTGGGCTGTGTGGTCCGTGGCCGCGCTCAGCATCTTGGGATTGCTCGACTCGACGATCGCGATGCTCGACGCCGTGGCGCTCGAGACGCCGCGGCTGAGAGTCTCGCTCTACTCGGTCATCAAGTCCGCGCTCGTGTTCGTGGTGCTGCTGACCCTCGCGAGCTCCGTCACACGAACGCTTGCCGCTCGGATCCGGACGAGCCGCACGCTGTCCGCATCGGCGCAAGTTTTATTCACGAAATCGGTCCGGGCAACATTGGTCGGAATCGCGGTGATCATCGGTATCCATACGCTCGGCATCGATCTCACCGCGATTGCCGTCGTCATCAGCGCGCTCGGTCTCGGCGCCGGGTTCGGCTTGCAGAAGGTCATCAGCAATATCGTGAGCGGCGTCGTGCTGCTGCTCGATCAGTCGATCCGGCCCGGCGACGTGATCTCCGTG
>Ga0335076_10001106_pt1 | contig 25736 bp, 19 predicted proteins | sample Lox_Sample_25_FD_206717 | JGI IMG/M metagenome (GOLD analysis project Ga0335076, IMG submission 206717) | Soil microbial communities from Loxahatchee National Wildlife Refuge, Florida, United States - Lox_Sample_2.5 | ecosystem: Environmental > Terrestrial > Soil > Wetlands | place: USA... | reverse complement strand
ACAAAAAGACCCGGCGGCTGGGCGCCCCCGAGTCTTCTTGCTACTACAAATCGAAACTGGACTGGACTCAGCAGGCGGCCGCGCCAGTCGGGCATTTCGGGTTGTTCGGCGTTTTGGGAGCGGAGGACCCATGCGTTACCACGATCGGTATTACGATGATGGGCACCGCCAGGATTGCGCCAAGTGCTATTCCAGTCCCTTTGCCGATGTGATGCGCCTGTGTAGCTCCGCTAGGGCCTTCCAATACTGTGCTGCTGATGGCGTCAGTGAGCGTCGATAGTGTCGCTTGTTCAACTGTGGGTGAGGCAGCATCGTTGTTGCGCACCGTGGTCATTTGTCCTGGTTTCACAACCACGCAAACTCCGGCCAGGTTACAAACACGTACGAGGCCTTCAAACACAATTACCGTCATCATGTTGTTTTCGTACGAGGTGTAAAAATCCGTGCCCACCACCCCGGCCACTCCCGCTGGGGTGTGCACCTCGAATTTCCCATTAGGCTGCGTAATCTTCTGCGCTTGGGAACGAAGCTTTCCCAGGCCCAACTCCAGGTCGGTCTGCTGCGCCCCGGCATCGTGCTTCACAATGTGCACCGAAGAGTCGGATCCGATGTTCAGCACTGAACCGTCGTCCAGTGCAACGCGAGCGCGGGCATTCGGTTGAGTGTTCACTGTGTCCAGCCAATCCACGATAGTCTTTGCCGCGGCCACCAGAGACTTGGGACCACGGGCGATGTTCACGGCGGGAATTACGCGTGATACCTCACCAGCGCGTTGCGGTTGCGACTGCGCGAGAACGTCGAATGGAATCGCGATGACAACGGCCAATACACAGGCCAGTGCCACCGGAGCGGGCGATTTCATGTTCATCGAGGACTCCTGACGGACAAAACGTACCTTATTTTTCGCGTATCTGGGTGGAAGTGGTCAAATAAAAAGGAGCGAACCGTGCCTGTTTAGCTACGGGAATTCGGGCGGTCACTTGGGGTCGTAATGAAACACCGCGGCGGTCATGTCGTCCCATTGCTGGCAACCTCGCGTGAACAGGTCAATAGAAGAGAAAATGTGCCCAAGCAGGTCCGGTGGAGATTCACCGGCGTGCTCCTCGCAAACCTCCCGGAGCCTGGGCAGCCCGAACTCTTCATCCAGGCTGCTGCGGGCATCGGTTAAGCCATCGGAGAAAAACAAAACCGAGTCCTGGGGCTGACGCTGCAAGGTGAATTCGTCGTAGGTCACCTCCGGAAAGAGTCCCGGAGGAAGGCCGGCAAGGTTCAAAATTTGGCAATCGCGCCCTCGCAGAAGGAACGGCCCTGGCATACCAGCTCCAGAAAGGATGAATTGGCCATTCGCAGGATAGAACAGCGCGTATTGGATCGAAATGTGGCGTCCCGGTATGCCACGCAAGTGCAGCCGTTCGTTCAATAATGAAAGCACGCGGTTGGGTCGTTGCCCTGCTTTTGTAAATGCCGCGCAATGTCCCTGTAGCAAGAGCGCCGTACAGCGCTGCGGGCAGTCCCTTTCCTGAAACATCGCCCAAATACAATCCGATGGTTCCATCCGTTAAGGAAAAGTAGTCGAGAAAATCACCGCCCACTTGGGCGACCGGCTGGAACTCATGAGAAACGATAACGTCCGATCCGTGGAGCGACTGAGGCGGAAGCATCGCTCCCTGGATGATTCGTGCTTCTTCCAATTCCTCTTCGCGCAGCTTCTCGATTGCGTGCAGTTCGTGCACAGGCGTGGCGGTGACCATTGATTGGGCGAAGGGGAATTCGAGTACGCCGAGAGGTTTGCTAAGGGCGGCGTCCAGTCCAGCATAGCAGGTTGCGGCCCCTTGAGCGGCCGCCGCGCGGGTGTTGTAGCCAAAAGCACTACATCGCCCTGAAATCCTTGTTGCCCACGGCGCACCAGCACACAATGACGTCATGCGCGCACTTGCAGGACTACTCGCGGCAGCAGCTCTGGCTTTAGGTGTTTATTACTTCTATCTTCGTCATATGCCCACCACGGATGCCGGCACCGCGCCAACCCAAGCCATCAGTCTCACGGGAGTTCGCGGTGACCTCCTGCAGATCGCCCAGGCAGAACGCGGGAACATTGCCTTGAACAGCAAATGCGATTCCCTGGATGATCTGGTCTCTTCGGGTTCTCTTACCGTGGGCCGCAAGGAACGTGATGGCTACGTCTACACGGTGTCGTGCTCCGGAACGGATTTTCAGGTGATCGCCGAGCACCCGCCCGCCGCTGTCGGCTCCGGCATCCGTTACCCAAAGCTCGCGATCGACGCCAGCATGCAGATTCAAGAGGTACAATAACGGACCCTTGAAGTCGAAAAAAATTCGGCGCATTCCACTTTTCTGTTTCATTCTCTTTACACAAGAGTAGAATTCGCTCATTGGCTGTGGTGGCCTTGCTGTGACGGAGGTGGTCGATGGGTCGGATCGACTTCTTCCTGGGTGTCGTTCTCTGTTCGCTCGCTATTCCAGTCGCTACCCCAGGATTTTTGGTGACCTCAGTTTTGCCTTTTTCAGATTTCTCCTTGACGGGTTCCGTGTCTTCTAGTGGAACGAATCAGAGCGTTCCCGACGCGCGCGTCGTGCTTTGTGATGAGGGTGGAGCCCTGCTCGGCGAGACGGTCACCGGAGATTCCGGCAGTTTTTCCTTCCAAGGGCTTCGTCCGGCTCACTATATTTTACGGATCACGGCGACCGGATTTGAACCCGGTGAGTTTCCGGTGGACCTGAGTTATGGATCCGATCGCGGGATCACGGTTTCGTTGAAACCCATCAAGGCCGCCGCTGCTGCTGTCCCTGGCGGCGGTAACACAATTTCGACTCATGAATTAACGGTGCCGCCAGCCGCGCGCAAGCTGTTGGATTCTGGAAGGAGGAAGCTCCACACCGACAAGGATGCGCAGGGGGCCCTCCGCGATTTTGAGTCGGCCATCAAGCAAGCCCCGGATTTCTATGAAGCCTATTACGAAACTGGGATGGCCTATCTGGCCTTGCAAAATCCAGTTGAGGCGGAAAAACAGTTTCGAGAATCGGTGGAAGTGAGCCAAAAGGGATATGCGGACGCGAACATCGCGCTCGGCACCATTTTGCTTCAGCGCAACGAACTTTCCGAAGGCGAATCGCTATTGCGAGCCGGAGTGGCTGGCAACCCGCACTCGTGGCCCGGTCAATTCGAACTAGGACAACTTGAACTGTCGCGTGGTCAGGTGGAACTTGCGCTGCAAGCGGCGAAACAAGCAGCTTCCCTCGCGCCGCAGCAACCCGTTGTCTACAGGCTACTCGCGGTGATTTACCTGAGCCAGAAAGACTTTTCTTCGCTGGCTTCGGCGCTGGATTCGTACATTGCTTTGGATCCGGACAGTCCCGCAGGAGTTCGCGCAAAGGAATTGCGCGCCGAAGCGCAACGGCAATTGGCAAATTCTCCGCCGGACGCAGTGGCCGTGAAATAAATGGCACACGGTGCTTGATCGGCAGATTCAGCGTACGCTGTAGCGGTCAGTTTCTTCCGCCGCGTCGTACACATACTGGACATTCACCGGATGATTGCCCTTACTGTCGGTGACGTGCACGGTTTCAAACAATTGCCTGCCGTCCGGCGAAAGCTCAAAGGTCCTGGTGACCTTACCGCCGTGAGAACCCTTCTCGTCGGTGACCAACTTCTTGTCCTCCCAACGCGCGGAAACCTGCTTGTTGTCCGGATCCTTCTGCTTCTCGATTTTCCGGCCATCGGTGTAGAAGGAAGTATGGTGTTCGCGGTCGTCGGACATCAGCACTTCCGGGTCATCTTCGAATTTTTGGGAAAACTTCATTTCACGCGGCGGATTCACGAAATCGCCCATAGAGTCGGAAATGTCTCCACCCTGTGGGTGCGGGTAGCCGCCGCCTGAGCCTGGCCAAGGACCGCTGACGCGCGGACCGCCATATCCGCCCCCGCCATTGCCGCGGTTGCTGTTGTCGCCCTCTCGGGATTGCCGCAGCTTCGCCCGCCCGTCATCGCTTTCGTCTTTGTTGAATCTCCAGAAGCCTATGATGCTTTTTCGCCCGGGCATTTCCGGTTTCTTCGGCGGAGGGGGCGCAACGGGCGCATTTGGATCCGGCGGAGGCGGAGTCAAGGGTCCAGGAGGAGCTTGCGAACACAGAAGTCCGCAAGCCAGCAAACAGGTTCCACCCGCCATCAAAATTTTGCTCGTGTGCTTCATACGCTCACTTCCTTCACATCCCGGCGATTCGGGTCCTTTCGGTATTGCCACTGGTATGCGCAAGCCTCGGTTTCGAGGGGCCATCTTTGAGATTCTCCCGCCCAGCGAAAAGGCTGCTTCCTTCAAGATAGCCCTTCCAGCGCGGAACGTTTACGCCAGCCAGCGGTCGAGGTCCCGGGCGTTTGCCAATAATGCCAATGCTCCTAGATCCCGAAATTTCTTTGCGCGGTGACGGTAATCGAAATCCTTTTTCGAAAGAATCGCCATGAAAGGAACACGTGCGGACTTGGCCGCCAGCGCGTCATCGATGTTGTCGCCCAGGTACAATGCGGTCTTGGGGTCGCGTCCTGCCAGAATAATCTTCAGGCCTTCCGGGTTCGGCTTTTTCTTCGCGTCATCCATGGTGATAACGGTGCGAAAGGTTCGCACCGCCGGCCACTTTTCGAAAGTATAGGTAAATTCCTGCCTGGTTCTACCGGTAAACAGGTTCAATTCTCGATTTTTCGCCCAGCGTTCCATCAATTTCGGCGTGACCAGGAGTTTTTCTTTTTCCACGTTCCCGGGTTGCCCGTCTCTTCCCCAATAAAACGGAGAAAACGCAATCCTCGCCTCATCATAGCTTGTCGGCACGCCCAATGCCGTCGCCCACCGCGACACCATCATCCAATCGTCATTGTTGCCAGGCATGCGTTTCCATTGATGGAACTCCGCCCAGGTAGATTTTCTGCCGGTCAGGAATTCGATGGTCTGCAGCCCCGATCGCCAATAGGTTTCCCGCACGTCTACGAGCACCCCATCAACATCAAAAATCAAAATCTTCGGGTCCAGCTTGCCTGTGCTTACACTCTTCCGAGCCTTTTTTTTCACACCCGCTGTTCCTTTCTTATCCCTTCCAGTGTACCCGTTCGGACCCGAGACGTGTTTCTTCTCGTTAAAACGCATCTGCCGCTTCATTCCAAGAATTCCGCGATATGCTAACCGAATCGTGGTGAATGAGACGATACGCCAGGAACTACTTTCACTTCGCGCAGAAGACCACCGCGTCCGCGAACAACTGCTCAGCGCGAACGAGCTCGGCGGTCCGTATCATCCAAAGATGGAGGCTGTGCATGTCCGCAATGCTCAGCGCCTTCGCGAACTGATAGAACAGTACGGGTGGCCTGCGAGGGATATAGCTGGCGAAGATGGAGCGGAAGCGGCTTGGCTGGTTGCCCAACACGCCATCGGCGAACCGGAGTTCATGCGAACAGCCCTGCAACTGGTCTGTGGGTGCATAGCTGAGCGGCGCGTTCCCGCTTGGCATGCTGCCTATTTGGAGGATCGCATCGCGATGTACGAGGATCGACCGCAGCGTTTCGGTTCGCAGTGGATCGATGATCCGCGCGACGGCCTTCCTCGCCCGTGGAGGCTCGCGAATCCTGAGCGTGTGAACGAGTTTCGGGGCGCTGTGGGACTGAAACCGCTGGCGACAATTCCTGCACCCGGCCCGGAGTTACCTGCTTCCGTACAGAAAGACCAACAGACGGTCGAGAAATGGTGGCGTGATTGGCTGGACTGCCGCGGCTGGCGACACCCGCCGACTACGGGTTAGCGCCCAAAGCCCAGCTGCTGGCTTTCACTCCGGCTTGTGTGTACTGAAACTGAATCAGCCAGTCACTGGCCACGCTGCGTCCGTCCACTTCGGGTGGTGTGAACGCCCACTGCTGTGCTGCTTTCAAAGCAAGATCGGCGAAATAATGGCTCGGCCCGGGATTCTCAAGCGACGCTTGAGTAACCGCACCCGCCGCATCCACGTGAACCTTGACCCCCACTTTCACCGTGCCTCGGATAGTCGCCAGCGCTCTCGCTGACGCTTTGGGCATGACTTGGTCTAATGTCGCGCCGTGATCGCCTGCGGCATTTTGGCTGTCAGGCGATTTGGCGGCAGACGGTTCTTCCTCGTGCGAGATTGTGGGATTAGATTTGGGCGCGGTAGGTTTAGCGTTTGCCGGAGTGCTCGCCGGAGTTTCCGGAGCTGGTTTTGAAGCAGATGGTTTTGTGACCACGGGAGCGCTATTTCCCTTGGCCGCGGCTGTGTTGACGGGCGGTGTGCCTGCCGGGGAAGTGTTATTTGAGTCCGAAGTTGCGCGCCGGTGGAACGCGAACGGCAACACGACCAGAGCAATCACGATAAAGAGCCCGGCGAATAAAGGGATCACGTAATTCGGTAGAACTACCGTCTCAGGCACTCGTTCGCCGTGCTCCATCGAGACCGGTCGATGGACCACTGAGCGAGCTTCCGGAACTGGTCCCTGCTTCGCCAGAGGAATCGCGGGCTCTTTCGAAAGCGGTACTTCCAAAGGCGAGATTTGTGGCGGCTGAGGGGCCGACACCAGAGCAGCAACGGCCGCTGCTGACGCGCTGCCACCCGACGCTCGAACACCTGCCGCGCTTACCGCAACACCTGCCGCCGCGGACAAAGCGGATGCAGGCACAGCCTGGGGATTCAAGAACTCGGCAATCTGTTCGCTGTTCCAACGCCAGGACGGATCGCGCCGCAGGGTTTTCCGCGCCACTTCCAAAAACGGCTCTCGCATTGTCGAAGGGATGACAGGATCCGCGTGCTCGTCGAACGGCAACACTGCCGGTTGCTGCGTGAACGCTTCAACCAATGTCACTCCCAACGACCACACGTCTGCAGCTTCCGTATACCGGGCGTCCGGTAATTCTGGCGCGTCATAGGCCGATCGTTCTCGGCGCATCTCGCGCGCTTCGTCGGCGGCAAGAATCGTGTCGCTTGAGATTTTCAGCGATTCTCCGATGGCCAGAACGTTGGAGGGCTTGATGTGTCCGTGCGTCAGATTCTTTCCATGCAAGTACAGCAACACGCTCGTGACAGCTTTAAGCATCTCGGTGGCTTCTTCAGCCATGAGCGCGCGGTTCGGCAAGACTTGAGAGAGATTCTCCTCGGCATATTCCAGAACGACATAAAGCAGTTCCGTATCGTCGATTTTGCAAATCCCCGCACCATAAATCTGCAAGAGATTCGGATGGTTCAGCTCGGAGGCAAATTTCCAGTTGGCAATTTGTTGTGCACGGTCCGCAACTTCCGCTGAGATAAACTTGATGGCGGCGTGCTGGGGTTCCGGATCGTGAAATTCGCAGAGAAACACAACGCTGTGATCTGTGCTCCCAAGGAAATTCAGCAACTGGTATTTGTGATCGACTACCTGACCTTCCCACTTACTCCAGACATCGTTCATGCGTCACCTCAGCTGTAATTCGCAGGTCCGTTCCTGAGGGCTTGTGCCGGGGAGTCTGAGGAAACCGGCTCGGAGCGCCTGGGCCTGGCGCTTGTAATCCTCATTCTGCCACGTTTCTGGGAGGAGGAAAGCGCTTTCCCCGTTTACGCTTTCGCGGCATGACAGTACTATGAGCATCTGTGGCGGTTCCCATCGTTTTCACCCGGAGCGCTCTAAGCCTACAACCCGCAACAGCAAAGACGCATTTGCAATTTAACTTGCATGTCGCAAGTTAACTGACCAAACTGGATCCCCGGATTTTCCCGGCCATTCGGAACGTTTTTGCAAGGAGAACTCAATGGCAGCGCCACAGAAAAGCCCCATGCAGCTTAACCTGGAGCCACAAATCGTAAACTGGCCGGAGATGCATTACGTCTTCGTCGAGAGAATCGGACCATTTCAGCAAAACGCTCCGCAAGCTTGGCAGACCCTGCATCCGCTCATCCCGGCAGTCTCACAGCAGAGTAGGATCACCGGTTTCACCAGCCTGTATAAGCTGGGGCAGCAGATTTATCGCGCAGGAGTTTCGCTCGCGGCGGCACCTACGCAACTGCCCGAATCGCTGAAGTACGAAAAATTCCACGGCGGAAAATACAGCCGTTTTGTACTTACTGGACCCTATTCGAATCTCCCGGAAGCCTCCGGCCGGGTGATGCAAGCGGTTTCAGAGAAGAAAATCGCAGTTCGCGACGACTTCTTCATCGAAAATTATGTCAATGATCCCAGAAGCACTCCCGAGGACCAGTTGATTACTGAAATCCTCGTTCCCACAGTCTAAGCGGCGGCGACCCAGCCTCGCCCACATTGGCTTGCATTCCCCCGCCTTGCTACACTTTCCTTCGTTACACGTAGTTATGCTCCGAAGGACTCGTGCATGCACTCATTCGCCGGCGTCGACTTCATCGATTTTGATTCCCAATTGAACGACGAAGAAAAACTCGTGCGCCAGACGGCGCGGCAGTTCGTGGACAACGAAGTTCTTCCTATTATTGAAAAGCATAGCCGGGAAGCTACGTTTCCCGCGCCCTTAGTGCCGCTGCTCGGCGAACTCGGTTTCTTCGGCTCTAATCTTCGCGGCTACGGTTGCGCGGAAATGTCCAACGTTTCCTATGGTCTGATGATGCAGGAACTGGAGCGCGGCGATTCCGGTTTGCGCAGTTTTGTCTCTGTGCAGGGCGGCCTCGTCATGTATCCGATCCTCAGCTACGGCAGCGACGCGCAAAAGGACAAATGGCTTCCGCTGTTACGTGAGGGCAAAGCAGTTGGCTGTTTCGGGCTTACCGAACCACAGTTTGGCTCCAATCCTGGTGGCATGCTCACACGAGCGGTAAAAAAGGGAGACGCTTACGTATTGAACGGCGAAAAAATGTGGATTACCAATGGCTCGATCGCCGACATTGCCGTAGTGTGGGCCAAATGCGAAGACGAAAAGATTCGCGGGTTTCTGGTGGAAAGGGGCACACCGGGTTTCAAGGCTTGGGACGTCCACGGGAAGTGGTCCTTGCGGGCATCCATCACCTCTGGCTTATCACTGAGCGACTGCACCATCCCCGCAGAGAACCTTCTGCCTGGCGTGACCGGGCTGCGTGGTCCGTTGAGTTGTCTGAATCAAGCGCGTTACGGCATAGGCTGGGGCGCGATTGGCGCCGCTATGGCTTGTTACGATACAGCGCTGCAATATGCGAAGACGCGCAAGCAATTCGCGAACAAGCCAATCGCTTCGCATCAATTGGTGCAGGAAAAGCTCGCATGGATGATTACCGAAATCGTCAAAGGGCAGCTGCTTGCGCTGCATGTGGGCCGCCGCAAAGATCAGGGCAAGGCTGATCCCAGTCACATTTCCATGCTAAAGATGAACAATGTGGGTATGGCACTGGAATGTGCCCGCAAATCCCGGGATATTCTTGGCGCCAACGGCATCGTGGAGGATTACTGCATCATGCGCCACATGAACAATCTGGAGAGCGTTTATACTTACGAAGGCACTAACGATATTCATAAGCTCATCATCGGCGAGAAAATTACCGGCATTTCCGCGTTTATGTGACAGCAATGAAACTTCGCTCCGCGTTCCACCGCTTCGGTTTCGCCCTGTTGTTCACGCTTGCCACGGTTTCTATTTGTGCTGCGCAAAGCAAAGCGCCTGAACCGGAAGCACCCAAGACAAGAATCCGGTGTATCACTGCGTTCGTTCGTTTGGACCGTTCCCAGTATCAGCTGCAAATTTCCGAGGCCGTGCATTTCCTGAAAATTGCCCAGACAACCTTTGAATCGCGCGGATTCGCGGTGCAAACGTTGCGCATCGCCACACAGCCCTTTCCGGACTACACGCAAGGCCTGTCGCACGAACAAACCTTGCAATTCTTCCAGAATCTCGACGGCTTGGCGCAACTCCAAAATGTGGTCATCTCCATCGGGCCCGCTTATCTAAGCGGTGACGACGGCGATGCGCAAGCTGATCTTCTGGCGCAAATCCTGAAAAATTCCAGATCATTGTTTGGATCCGTGAACGTTACGGGCAAAGCTGGAGTGGATTGGGCTGCGGTTCGTGCTGCCGCCAATGTCATCAAAAAGCTATCGGATGGCACGGTGCACAGCGAGGGCAATTTCCGATTTGCCGCCATCGCCAGTGTCCCGCAAGCCACTCCGTTTTTTCCGGCAGCCTATCTCACTGGGCTCGGACACCAGTTTGCCGTCGGCCTGGAATCCGCCGGCGAAGTATCCACCGCGGTTAGCAATGCCGCGGACCTACCCAGCGCAAAGCGCCGCCTCGACGATCTTTTTTTTCAACTGGCCTCCAGCGTCGAAAACGTTGCCCTCCGCGTGGATAGCGAGCGCGGCTGGACCTACCTCGGCGCTGACCTTTCGCCCGCCCCATCCAACGATGCTTCCATCGTCGCGGCCATCGAGAGCATGTCGCATCAGCCTTTAGGTTCCAACGGGACGCTTTCGGCTGTTGGAGCAATCACCTCCGCAATAAAGGACGTGGGCCTGCGTAAGACCGGTTTTTCCGGCGTGATGCTGCCGGTCCTCGAAGATCCCGTGCTCGCCGAGCGCTGGAGTGCCGGTCTGGTATCTCTCGATTCTCTGCTCAGCTATTCTTCAGTTGGCGGTACTGGTCTGGATACGATCCCTCTGCCTGGTAATGTTACAGTCGAGCAACTGACACACATCATCGGCGACGTCGCAACGCTCTCGGTCAAATGGAATAAACCGCTGACCGCCCGCTTGCTCCCCGTTTCCGGCAAATCCGCAGGTCAACAGACCGACTTTAGCGATCTCCATCTCCTCAATGCCACCATTCAACCCATTTCCGGGACCGAGTCGCACTAATTTCAAACAAGCTATTGTCGCAATGCACGCACCTCACAGCCACGCCGCTCGACTATAAGTCGAGCTTTGCCTTAACATAAACGATCTTGGGGGTGTCCCTGTGGAAGAGCGTCTCAGTCTGGAATTTCTACGCGTAGTCGAAAATGCCGCGGTGGCCTCGGCTCGCACGATGGGTTTTGGCGATCGGAAAAAAGCCGACGAAGTAGCCGTCGAAGCCATGCGTAAAACTATGGACCAGGTTGAGATGGACGGCACCATCGTCATTGGGGAAGGCGAACGCGACGAAGCGCCAATGCTGTACATCGGGGAAAAGGTTGGACTCGCTACCCACGCCCCCAAATCACTTTTCCCCCAGGTGGATATCGCTGTCGATCCCCTCGAAGGCACAAACCTCTGCGCCACCGGCGCTCCGAATTCCATCACTGTTCTTGCCGCCAGCGAACGCGGCGGGCTGCTACACGCGCCCGACATTTACATGGAAAAAATCGTTGTGGGCCCTTCCTGCAAAGGCGCGGTCGAGCTCGACGCTTCCGTCGCGGACAACCTGAAATCCGTTGCGAAACGTCTGGATCGCGATGTCGAAGACCTTGTGGTGATGGTTTTGGATCGTCCACGCCATGAAAAGCTGATCAGCGAAATTCGCGCCGTGGGCGCGCGCATACGCCTGATTGGCGATGGCGATCTCTCTGCAGGCATTTCCGCCGCTGTGGTCGGCACAGGGGTGCACATGGTCATGGGCACGGGCGGTGCTCCGGAGGGCGTTCTGACCGCAGCGGCTTTGCGCTGCCTGAATGGCGAAATTCTGGCGCGCCTGGTGGTGACCCAGCCGCAGCACCGCGAGCGCCTGGAAAAAATGGGAGTGAAGGATCCCAACCGTATTTACGCCACCGAGGACCTCGCACCCGGCAAGAAGATCATTTTCGCTTGTTGCGGAGTCACCGACGGCAACATCCTGAAAGGTGTCCGCTTCTTTGGCGAAGGTGTGCGAACGTCTTCCATGATTCTTACTTTGGACGACCGCCAGGTCCGTTTCATCGAGTCCGTCCATCTCGACAAGCGCCCCGATATCAAGGTCCGCTTCGCGTAGCAAAATCGTATTAGCGCGCAGGACAACGGAACAGTTGCCCTGAATCTGGCCGTCTGACCAGTGGTTGAAATCGCCTGGCACCCGTACCCTTCTGAAACCAGTCCCACCGCCGCATCTTTCCCGCTTTTGGCATCTTGGCAAGCGGGTGTAGTTAACGGGACCACGAATGTGGCGAAAGAAAAACGGGGGAAGCAGCCGTGAAGCGTTCAGCGTTCGTCCTGCTGTCCATCTTGGTCATCTTTCTCGGCGGTTGTGCGCAAGCGGTGATCCCTGGTAGCGGGGGCTCGCAAGGCTATCTGGTGATCGTTACGCCCGGCACAGCGACTCTGCCCGGCCTAACCACGCAACAATTCAGTGCCAAGGCCAATGACGGCTCACGGCCCACCCTGGCCTGGTATGTCAATGGCCTGCCCGGAGGAGACGCCACCGTGGGCACCATTTCACCTACCGGCCTTTACACCGCCCCCGAATTTCCTCCCACCGTCAATAATGTGACCATCAGCGCAACGGATACGGTCGATGCCAGCAAAACGGGCAGCAGCGCGGTCACTCTGGATAATCCGATTCCTATGCTGAATGCCGTCAATCCAAACGTCATTCCAATCGGACCATTTTCGCTATCCCTGACGGGTCTGCATTTCGCGCCAGGGGCGACGGCTTATCTGAACAACGTCGCCCTTACCACCACAGTCGTTTCTTCCACGCAAATTACCGCCACCGGCACAGCCACTGATGCAGAAGTTGGCACTGTCAACATCACAGTGCTGAATCCCACTCCCGGCACGAATAAGTCGGCTGCTGTGTCAGCGCAAGTCAAAGGCATCATCGTCCAAGTCACGCCCGCGACCGGCTTGCTGCGCGCCGGCACGCAACAGGTTTTCACTGCCGCGGTCACTGGTTCTACCAACACCGCCGTGACCTGGTCGGTGAATGGCGTTGCTGGTGGCAATTCGACTGTAGGCACGATCGTCGGCAATGGCAATTACCTGGCCCCCACCAATATTCCCAATCCCAACGCCGTTACCGTCACCGCAACCAGTGTGGCGGACACTAACGCATCCGGTAACGCCGCAATCACTTTAGGGAACCCGGTTCCGGTGTTGAGCACTGTGCTGCCTACGGAAGTGATCGTCAACATTCCCTTCAATCTCACTCTGACCGGGTCCAACTTCATGAATGGGTCGGTGGTGAATTTCGGCACGCAGCAGTTGACGACCACCTTCATTTCTTCGTCGCAACTCACTGCCACCGGAACCGCGACAGCTGCACAGATAGGAAACGTTGCTATCACAGTGACCAATCCCAATCCTGGCTCTGCTACTTCCGCACCGATCATGGCGCAGGTCGTGGCTTCTTCGAACATCGTGGTCACTGTCGCGCCGAAGTCCGTCACACTTGGCGCCGGCAATATGACGCAATTCCAGGCCACTGTGACAGGCAATACCGATATGGAAGTCACTTGGGCCGTGAACAACATCCCTTACGGCAACGACACCGTTGGAAACATCGATGGTAACGGAAACTATACTGCGCCAGTAAACATCGTGGGCCTCGGGAGCGTGACCATCACTGCTACGAGCGTTGTGGACACCAGCAAGTTTGGTTCCGCCACGGTCACCCTTTCAAATCCGGTGCCCACGCTTACGGCCATCACGCCCGGAACCCTCGCGCCCGGAGCCTTCCAACTAACGCTTTACGGAACCGGCTTTGTTGCCACCTCCACCGCCACCTTCGGCGGCCAGCCACTTCAGATTACCTACGTCACCGACTCGATGATCACGGCGATTGGATCCGCGACCGCCGCACAAGCCGGGCAAGTGCCGGTTGTGGTTACCAATCCTGCGCCGGGCGGTGGCACGTCCGGAGCGGTGAATGAGACCGTTACCACGTCAGGTACTCCGGTGTCCCCCGCAGCTGCTGTACGTTTTCTTGAACAAGCGTCCTTTGGCCCGGACGTGGAAAACGTAAACCAGATTGAACAGTTGGGCTTCGACACTTACCTGCAGAATCAGTTCGCATCGACCGTAACGCCTTACCGCGCGCCGTTCCCGAACGATCAGATCACCGACGTCCAGAAGCGATTCTTCCTCAATTCGATTGCAGGTGGTGACCAACTTCGGTTGCGCACGGCGATGGCCATCAATGAATTGTGGGTAGTCGGTGCTGACACGGAAAGCGATCCCGTCGGGTACACAAATTACCTGAGCACACTCAACAAAGACGCCCTGACGAACTATTTCACGATCATGAACGATGTCACCCTCACGTCCGCCATGGGCGATTACCTCAATATGGTGAACAACAACGCCCCAGCTCCAGGCCAGCACGCCAACGAAAACTATGCCCGCGAAATCATGCAGTTGTTCTGCCTCGGTTTGAACCAACTCAATCCCGATGGCACGCCGGTGCTGGATGCTTCTGGCAATCCCGTACCCACCTACACTCAGAATGATGTAATGGATTTGGGACGCGCCTTTACCGGCTGGACCTTCCCGACGGCTCCGGGAAAATCGCCCATGAACAACAATCCTCCTTACTATGGCGGCCCGATGATCCCGGTAGAATCCGAACATGATACCGGTTCAAAAACCATCCTTGGCCAGGCCATCCCTGCCGGACAAAGCGCCGAACAGGATCTCAGTTCTGCGTTGACCATCATCTTCAACCATCCCAACGTTGGACCGTTCGTGGCCCGGCAGTTGATTGAGAAGCTGGTGACCAGCAATCCCAGCCCGGCATACATTCAGCGTGTCGCTCAAGCCTTCAACACCGGCAGCTTCAACAGCTACGGTTCCGGGAAGCGTGGTGACCTGCAAGCCACCGTCGCAGCCATTCTTCTCGATCCCGAGGCTCGTCGCGGCGACACCTCCGCCACCTCCGTTCCCACGGACGGCAAACTTCGTGAACCCGTGATTATGCTCGTCGGTCTGGCGCGCGCATTCCACGCCAAAACCGATGCCGAGGGACTTTCGTATGAAGGCGATCAAATGTCCCAGAATATCTTCTATCCGCCGACCGTCTTCAACTTCTTCCCACCCATTTATCCGATTCCTGCGACCACTCTAAATGGTCCTGAATTTGGCATCTTCAACACGAATACGAGCCTGGCGCGCGACAACGTGATAAATGATGCGGTCTACGGTGCGCTCGGTTCAGGTACCAAACTGGATTTCAGTCCCGTCATCAATGCTGGCACACCGGACCAGATGATCTCCTGGCTCGATGTGCTCTTTCTGCACTCCACAACACCGGACCAGATGAAGCAGATTATCTCGACTGCCATCAGCGCGTACGATGCCAGCGACACGAAAGCGCAGGCACAAGCTGCCATCTACTTGTATCTGACTTCCTCGATGTACCAGGTTCAGCACTAATGGACAGGAGCACGCGATGAATTACCACTCACGGCGGGACTTGCTGCGCTTGGCCTGCTGCTCAGCAGCGGGAGCGACCTTGGTCGGCGGTCTCAGCAAATTCGGATTAATGAGCGCGCTGGCCCAGGGCACCACGGACTACAAAGCGCTCGTGTGTATCTTCATGTTCGGGGGCAACGACGGCAACAACGTGCTGGTGCCCATCGATTCACGTTATGCCGCGTACCAGCAGGTGCGCTCCATCCTGGCGATTCCGCAAGCGGCGCTTTTGCCGCTGCAATCCGGCAGCCAAGCCACCTATGGTTTGCACCCGAACATGCCGGAAATGCAGGGCTATTTCAACAACCAGAAGAATCTCGCCATCCTCGCCAACGTCGGCACGCTCGTTCAGCCGACCACCCAGGCGCAATATCAGGCCTACAAAAATCTTCCAGAGAACCTCTATTCCCATTCCGACCAGCAGGATCAATGGCAAACCGCTCAGCTTAACGGCACGCCGGTTTCCGGCTGGGCCGGCAAGATTGCGGATTCCGTTCAGAGCAGCTACAACAGTGGGGCCCAGTTCCCTCCCATTCTCTCCATCAGTGGCAACGCCATTTTCTGCACCGGCGTGACGTCTCAGCCGTTCACCATGAATCCTGGCCAGGCTCCCGGCTTGCAAGGATTCGATTCGTCGGCCGCGTCTCAAGCTCGCTACACCGCCACTCAGCAATTACTCACGTTCGATAGCGGGTTGAATATAGTACAAGCCGCCAACTCGGTCACGGGGCAGGCTGTACAGTATGCGCAAACGCTTTCGGATGCGCTGAAGAATATTGCGCCGCTGCAAACCAAGTTTCCAGACAATTATCTGGCCCAACAACTACAACAGGTCGCGCAGGTGATCTCGGCGCGGGCTGCGCTCGGGGTGAATCGCCAGATTTTCTTCTGTTCTTATGGCGGCTTCGATACTCATGGCGATCAACTCACGCAACAGGTTCAGTTGCTCACGGTCATTAGTCAGAGCATGTCGGCTTTCTATCAGGCCACGCAAGAACTTGGCGTCTCCAGTTCGGTGACCAGCTTTACGCTTTCGGAGTTTGGCCGTACTTTCCAACCCGGTTCCAACGGCGGGTCAGACCACGCCTGGGGCAGCCACCATCTAGTTCTCGGTGGCGCTGTGCAAGGCAACGCCATCTATGGCACGTTTCCGACTCTAGCCCTCGGTGGCCCCGATGATGCTGACCAGAACGGCCGGTGGATTCCGACTACCGCTCTCGACCAATACGCCGCTACCCTGGCAACGTGGTTCGGGGTCAGCGCTGCCAACTTGCCGTCGATCTTCCCGAACCTGGCGAACTTCTCGACGAGCAATCTAGGTTTCATGGGCTGACGATAAAGCTCGGATCCGTTTTTTCTTGCAATACTCCAGGAGAGAGGGAAAAAAGGGCGCTCCAATCGGAGCGCCCCTTTTTTGTTATTTGATTTCCTGCTACTTGCTTGCGCCAGGGATGGCGACAACCACACGATCATCTACCGGCACGGACGCGGTGAACACCGTTGTAGTTTTGTCCTGGGCCACCGCCAGTTGCCTCCCATGCCCGGCCAACGCCGGCCCAACCGGTGCCATACCAGGCGGTACATCGCTCGGTTCCAGGGAAACTCGTGTCGATCTGGGGGTACAACCCGGAGCTCCTAGGCAAGTATCGCGTACGAAAACCTGCCGGAATCCGCTATTCGGCGCAGTGGCCGCATTCTCGACCGTGTTCACCGCCAGAAAAGCAACGTAACGGCCCGTTGTGCTGATCGATGGAAGGATCGCCTCGGAGTTCGTCAACTGGCCCTGCTCATCGGCCGAGACCACCATCGTGCTTGCCTTGCAGTCATCGCGCGCGCCATCGCAGGTGTCTCGCACGTACACCTGTCGCCCCAACGGCGCGTTCGCGATCAAGTTGCTCGCGGCGGAGCTGAAAGCAATGTAGCGGCCGTCTGGCGTCATCGTTGGGTTGTGACTCGCCGCATTTCCTTCGCTTCCATCTTCTGCAATCGACACAGTCCGAGCTGCTGCTGTGCATCCGTGAGCCACGCCCGTGCAGGTATCGCTCACCACTACTTGCCAACTTCCTTTCTGCGAAACCGTGTAGGCGACATAGCGGCCATCAGCACTGATGGAAGGCGTCTCCTGTGCAACCAAAGCATTCGCTGAATTTGTCGCGAGCCGTGTGGATGCCGGGATGCAATCGGTGACTCCCGCGCAAGTATCGCGCACAAAGACTTGCCGCAGCTTGCTGCTCGCTGAAGACATAACATTCAAGCTCGCAGCATTGGTCGTGACGGTTGTGGCACTCGGAGTTTCGGCTATGAAAGCTACGTATCTGCCCGATGCGCTGATGGACGGCAGCACAGCTGCGAGTCCGGTAAGACGTCCCGCAGCATCGACCGAAACCAGTCGCGTACTTGCCGTGCAGGACCCACTCGCGCCAGTACATGTATCTCGCACGTACACCTGCCAACCAGGGTGTGCATTCTGCACCAAATTGCTGGCAAGCGAACTAAATGCCACGTAGCGCCCATCTGGCGTCATGGTCACTGTTTGGCTATCTGCATTTCCCGCGTTGCCGTCCGGGCTCTGGGACACCATCTTCGTGCTCGGCATGCAATCCGTGGCTGCACCCAAGCAAGTATCTCGCATCAGAATCTGGGAAGTACCGTTTTGCGTCGAGGCATACGCCACATAGCGCCCATCTTGGCTTATGGCCGGCTGAACGGCAGTTGTACCCGGCGGGACATTGGCTGGACAAGTATTCACAGCGGTCGCATTCGTGATCGAAAACGTCTGTGGCGCTCCGGGCTGGGTGTTATTCGTGTCTCCGCCGCCCAGGTTGGGGCAATTCACCAGGCAAAGCGCGCTCGGTGGATTTAATACGTTGATTTGAGCGTTGTCGCTCGCGCACAAGAGCGTGCCCGGAATCGTGGCCTTCATCTGAGTGGAACTAATGCTCGTCACCGTGATCGCTTTCTCTTGACCATAGGACGCCAATCCGGTGAACGTTACCTGCGATCCCCCATTTTGACTCACGGGAATGAAATTTGTTCCGGTCACGGTAATCGAAACGTCGGCGCACTTCGCTGATGTGGAATCGCAATACGGCGCGGACGTCGGAGATACCGAAGAAAGAGAGGGGACTGGGTTCGGGCCGCCATAAATAATAAACGTAAGCGCGTTCGACAGCCCATTGTTTCCCGTTCCCGATTGCGGCTGGTACGTGTTCACTGCAACCGTGCCTGGTGTTGCAAGCAGACTATAGGGAACCTGAGCCGAAAGGTTGGTGGTATCGATGAAGGTGGTGGGCAGCTTCTGACCGTTCCATTGCACCACCGGGAGAGTTCCCGTGCTCACGAACGGGTTGTACGCGCTAGCGATGACATACATCGTGAAACAGGGGAACGTCGGGCCGTTCGCGGAATTTTGACACTGGGCCGCCGAAGATGGCGCCGGTCCCGCAGGCATGCCCGAAGGCGAAATATTCGTGAGTGTTGCGCCCGTGTTGTATTGCACGGAATTGTTGTAATCGTTGCAACCAGCGAGCACGCCGAGTGCGAAGATCGCGGCCGCTGCCGCGCTCCAGGACCGCTTCATTGATTCTCCTTCACACACACTTGCTATGCGCATGAGTTTGACCATAGGGATTCCCAGTCTCAACGGCGCATTCAGTTATTGGGTTGTGAGATGCAAGGAATCGCGTCCGCGTTGATTCGTCCAGTGTGGAATACCCCAATCGCAGACACCCAAACCCTCTGGGTATTATCTCCTATGCCGCGTCTCTGGCAAAGTTCCTGCTACTGCAGCACTGGCGTCATTTGCCACCCGCGTGGCTGTCTAAGTGAAGTTATTTATGATGGGTGGGGAGTTTGAAGAGGCAGTTTGGCGGCCTCCCATCCTGAGATGCCACCCGCTATTTCGCTGACACGGTCGAATCCGCCCCGTTGCAAGAGGCTCGCGGCGATAGATGACCTGTAGCCTCCCGCACAAAAGATTAGCAAGGGTCGGTCATGTGGGAGCGTTCCCAGATTCCCCACTAAATGGTTTAGAGGGACGTTGAGACTTCCTGCGATGTACTTCGAATCGCGCTCACGCGGGGCGCGCACGTCGAGGAGCAGCGGTGGCTGACTCGATGATAGGAGCCCTGCGGCAAACTGTGCGCTCAGGCGTTCGGTCGTGACTGTCAGGTCGGGCCGCGATTTAAGGCTGTGCAATCCTTCCTCCAAGTACCCGACGACATGATCGAAGCCGATTCGGCCGAGGCGGGTGGCCGCTTCTTTTTCCCTACCTGGGTCGGCGATGATCACGATGGGGTGGTCTCGATCCAGCACCGTTCCCGCCCAGGTTGCGTACTGCCCGCTGAGACCGATATTGATACTGCCCGCCAGATGTGCCGCCGCAAATTCACTGGGATCACGTGTATCCAGGACCTGCGCGCCGGCCGCTTGTAGCGCAAGCAAGTCATCGACCGTCATGGCGTTCACGCGCGCCAGCATTTCATCCAGGGTAGGCCGTTCCTCACTATTCAGAACCGCGTCATAGTTGAAATAATCAGGGGCTTCCGGTTGATCAGCCGTCACCACGTCGATGAACGCTTTCTTACTCATGGGCTGGAGCGCGTAGTTCGAGCGGCGCTGTTCTCCCAAGGTCGAGAATGTTTCCTTACTGAGCGCTTTTCCGCAGAGAGAACCCGCGCCGTGAGCCGGGTAGACCAGGCTTTGGTCTGGTAACGCCAACAGCTTTGTGTGCAGCGAATCGAAAAGCATGCTGCCGAGCGTGGCAGCGGACCAACCGAGTGCCCCGCGCAGGTCAGGACGCCCCACGTCGCCAATGAACAGAGTGTCTCCGGTAAGAACCGCATGAGGTTGCAGACCACTGGCGTCCAGGTCATAAACGAGGATAGAAATCGATTCCGGGGTGTGGCCCGGAGTTTCTAATATCTTCAAGCGCACACGACCGAATTCGAGAGTGTCGCCTTCGCGAACAGGTGTGAACGGGTAAGACGCTTTCGCCGCCGCGCCAAGATAGATTGTCGCACCCTGAAGGTCACGCAGTTCCAAATGACCAGCGATGAAATCAGCGTGAAGGTGAGTGAGGAACACGTGCTTGATCTTGAGGGCATGTTCGGCGGCAAATGCGACGTACTGGTCGGTATCGCGTTGCGGGTCCACAACGACGGCTGTGCCTGTCGCTGAATCTCCAATAAGGTAGGAGGCGTGGGCCAGGCAGCCGAGATAGAATTGTTTAAAAATCATGAGGAGACGCCGTCAGCAGCCGTTTGCTTAAAACGTAAGCGCGGCTATCTTCCAACACTTCATGATGTCGGTCAACTCGTCAAGGCGGGGACTCGTCAAGGCGGGACCTTCAGGCCCGGAAGTCTACAAACCTCGCCCGAGCCAGCCTTAGAATCAGGGCAAAAATCATCGCCGTCGAAACGCCGAACATCAGAATCCCGTTTCTCGCGGCGAACAATGCTGATCGTAGCACCCAGCGGCAGCACATGGACAAAGATCGTACCGGCGAAGGTGGCTAGGCCAACTGTCAACGCGATCATCATGGGGATTTGTTGAATTTGTGTCATCCTTTCGCCCGAGGTGGCGAGAGCCGACTGTTTTCTCGAGCCGGGGCAGCTTCAGGTGCTGCTCTTCGGGATGGATGCCTATGTTGACGCGGCGATCGATAATTGTGCGAAAATCTGGCGGGACTGAAGAAGTTCGTTTGGGCGTGACGCGATGCAGACAAAAAGTGAAGTGAATCGAAGATCGTTTCTGAAGTGGGCAAATCTGCTAGGATTAGCTGCATGGTTTCAACCTGTGGCGGCTTCGAGCGCGATTCCGCTGCAAGACGCAATTGCCGCACATCCTGGCAAAACTTCTCCGACGAAGGAGCTGCCATCCCCAGAGACAATTCTGCTCAAGGATTACCGTCCGAAATCGATCTATAAGATTCCGGTCACAGAGATTGAGAAAGCCAAATACCCCATCATCGATATGCACTCGCATCCGTACGCCAAAACGGAACAGCAGATTGAGCAATGGGTTATAACCATGGACGAGGTTGGCGTCGAAAAAACCGTCATACTTGCTATGGCGACCGGTACGGAGTTCGACGGGATTTACCACAAGTACGCGAAGTATCCGGAGCGGTTTGAGATTTGGTGTGGCTTGGATTTATCCGGTTACAACAAGGCGGGATTCGGCCCTGGCGCAGTAAAGGAACTGGAGCGTTGCCGCCAAGCGGGTGCGCGGGGCGTGGGTGAAATCCATGATAAGGGGAGCGGACTGGTTTCAGGCAAATCGAAGGCGCCTGGAATGCATCCCAATGACCCGCGCATGGACGCGCTTTGGGAGAGATGCGGCGATCTTGGGATGCCGGTCAGCCTGCATGTCGCCGACCCCATCTGGATGTACCAAAAGATGGATAAGAACAACGACGGACTGATGAATGCGTACCACTGGCGGCTCGACAATAAGCCGAATATCGTGAACCTGCCTGGGATGATCGATATTTTTGACAACACGTTGGCGAAGCACCGAAAGACCACGTTCATCGCGTGCCATTTCGCCAATCTGGACTACGATTTGACTCGACTGGGTGAGATGTTCGATCGCAATCCAAATCTGTACGCTGACATCTCCGCACGATATGCGGAGACCGCGCCGATCCCGCGCTTTGCCGCGAAGTTTTATGAGCAGTATAGCAATCGACTCGTTTACGGGACGGATATGGGTTTTGATAAATCGATGTATCGTGTAACCTTCAGAATTTTGGAATCGATGGACGAGCACTTCTACGAGATCGAACAGTTTGATTATCACTGGAGCTTAAATGGGTTCGGACTTAGCGGCGAGATCCTGAAACAGGTTTATCACCAGAATGCCGCAAAGATACTTGCGGCGCGCACCGGCTACGCCCAAAAGACTAGTTGAGGCGGTTCAGCCCATTAAAAGCGGCAGCTTTGTAGCACTCGGCCAAGGTCGGATAGTTGAACACGGTATGGATGAAGTAGGTGATCTTCCCTTTGAGCAGCAGCACCGCCTGGCCGATATGGAGCAATTCCGCGGCATCTTCCCCGAAAATGTGCACTCCCAACAAGTCCAGAGTCTCGCGATGAAAGAGAAGCTTCAATCGGCCGTCCGTGTGTCCGCTGATCTGGCCGCGGGCAATCTCGCGATAGTAGGCAACGCCAACCTCATAAGGCACGTCTTCCTCGGTGAGTTGCTCTTCCGTCTTGCCGATAAACGAAATTTGCGGAATGGTGTAAATTCCATAGGGATAGCCGGCCGGGTCGGTTTCCGCCGGCAAGCCAAAGGCTTTGGCCGCAGCGTACCTACCCTGTTCCATAGATACGGACGCCAGACTGGGGAATCCGATGACGTCGCCAACCGCAAAGATATGGGGCTGCGAAGTGCGATATTCGGCATCCACTTTGATCCGGCAGCGTTCGTCGGCGTGCACACCCGCCGCCTCCAGATTTAAACGTTCGATGTTCCCCTGGCGGCCCACCGCGTACAAAAGCGCGTCGCCCAAAATTCGTTTTTTGCTGACGAGATTCGCCGCCACTTTTCCGTCCGGCATTTCTTCTACGCTCTCGACTTCTTCGGTAAGCCGCATCGTGGCGCGCCGGTCGCGCATGTGATAGCTGAGGGCTTCGACCACTTCCGCATCCGCGAACTCTAGCAGCCGGGGACGCTTCTCCACCATGATTACGCGCACGCCGAGGGTGGTGAACATGCAGGCGTACTCCACTCCGATGACCCCGCCGCCCACGACGATCAGGGTTTTTGGTACCGTAGGAATGCCCAAAATCTGGTCGCTGTTGACGATATTGCGCCCGTTGATCGGCACTCTGGGATTGACGGCCGGCTTTGTTCCCGTGGCAATCACGATGTATTCCGCTTCCAATTCATTGAAACCCGTAGTGTTCTCGACTCGAACGTGGTGCGGATCCGTGAACGAGCCAATCCCGTGATACAAATCGACTCCGTTGCGTTTCAGTTGATCCTGCAGCACAGCCGCTTCGCACTCAATCACCCGAGTCACGCGGAAATTGAGGTCGTTCATCGTGATATTTTCTTTAACGTGATAGTTGGAGCCGTAGAACGCCTGATGGTTGAAGCCGGACAGGTGCAGCACGGCTTCGCGCATAGTCTTACTGGGGATGGTGCCGGTGTTGATGCACACACCGCCAACCATCGTTTGTTTTTCCACCACGGCGACTCTTTTTCTTGCTTTGGCTGCCTGGATTGCCGCGCGTTGACCGCCCGGCCCTGAGCCGATCACTACCAAATCATACTGTTGCATTTGTGGTGTCCTGCACGTCCGGTTCTAGTGTTTGCGCGGGCTCAATCAGAAGGGTTCCCGTGTCACTCTTAGTATACGGAACCTTATGGTGAATCTCTTGTGGCTTGCCTGATCCGTTAATAAAGCCGCCGGCTAGTTTCATCAAATCGTCCTGCACTGAAATCTTCTTTCCACCTTTCGGGGGACGCACGGCAACGTACTGCCCATTCGATTCCAGTACCCGGGCATTCTGGTTATCCTCCAGGTACTCGGGCAGAATTTCTTTGCAGATCCGTTCCCGCAGCACTTCATCTTTGATCGGAAACAACACCTCAACCCGTTCGTAGAGATTTCGCGGCATCCAGTCCGCGCTCCCCAGAAATAGTTCTGGCGAACCAGCGTTCTCGAAATAATAAATGCGGCTGTGTTCCAGGAACCGGCCAACGATGCTGCGCACCCGAATGCGGCTGCTGACGCCGCGGAGGCCAGGCACCAGAACGCATTGACCGCGCACGATTAAATCAATTTCCACGCCCGCCTGCGAAGCGCGGTACAACGCGCGGATGACCGGGGGATCGACCACCGCGTTGCACTTTGCAATGATTCGCGCGTGTTGGCCCCGTCGCGCATGACGTGCTTCCCGGTCGATCTGGGAAATAATGGTTTTGGCCATATCCGTCGGCGCTACCAACAGTGGATGGTAATGCGGTTTTTCGGCGTAGGCGGTGAGGAAATTAAATACGTCATGTGCCGCCGCCGTAATTCCAGGGTCGGCGGTGAAAAAGCTAAAGTCGCTGTAGAACCGCGCCGTTGAGGGATTGTAGTTGCCGGTACCCAGGTGCGCGTATCGCCGGATTTTTCCATCCGGGTCCTGGCGAAGCACCAGCGACAGCTTGGCGTGGGTTTTCAGATGCGCCAATCCATGAAAGACCTGCACGCCCGCATCTTCCAGACTCCGCGCCCAACGGATATTCGTGGCTTCATCGAAGCTGGCCTTCAACTCAACCACCACGGTTACTTCCTTCTTTCCTGCGGCCTGCAGCAGCGCTTGCACGACTGGCGAATCCGTATTCGTTCGGTACAGCGTCTGCTTCATCGACAGAACCCGCGGGTCGTGTGCCGCGGTCTGCAAAAATTGCACCACGGGATCGTAGGAATCGTAAGGATGATGCAGCAAAACGTCCTGGCGCCGCAGTACTTCAAACATTGAGTCCGCGTCATGGCCGATATGCACCTGGCGTGGTACAAACTTGCCATACTTCAAGTCCGGCCGTGGAGTCTCATCATACAAATGGAAGAGCCGTTGCAAATTCACCGGACCAGCCACGCGAAAGACCAACGACTCATCCAGCTCAAAATTTGTAACCAAGTGCGAAACAATATCCGGATGGGCACCCGCCTCGATCTCCAGGCGCACGGCCTGACCCTTGCGCCGTTGCGCTACCTGCGAGTCCACCGCCTCCAGCAGCGTCCGGGACTCTTCCTCTTCCAGGTAGAGATTGCTGTTCCGGGTAATCCGGAAGGGCGCCGAGGCCAGAATTTCGTAGCCCCTGTAGAGCTTGTCTGCGTAGCGCGAAATGATGTCCTGCAAGAAAACAAAATGAATCCCGCCATTCCCTGTGGGCACCCGCAGCAATCTTGGCAAAGCCCGCGGGACGGTCACGACTCCGAATAAGGGCTTTTCACTGGCTCGCTTACGGCGCCGCAACAAGAAGGCGATGCACAGCGCTTTGTTCAACACATGCGGGAACGGATGGGTCGGGTCCACGGTGACCGGCGTGAGCATCGGGTACACGCGCTTATCGTAAAACTGCTTGGCCGTTTCCGCGGCTTTCGCACTTAACTGGTCCACACCCAGAACGCGAATTTGATGTTTGGCCAGCGCAGGCAGCAACTCGGAGTTCCAGCACTTGTACTGCGCCGCAACGAAGTGGTGCATCGCTTTTGAGACTTCGTCCAGTTCCTCTTCGGCCGTCAACCCGTCAGGACTGATGCGCTGGGTGCCGTGCTCAATTTTCTGGAGGAAGCTGGAGACGCGGATCTCCACGAACTCATCCAGATTATTCGCCGTGATGGCCAGGAATTTGACGCGCTCGAGCAAGGGGTTGCGCGTGTCATGCGCTTCTTCCAGCACACGTTGGTTGA
>Ga0335076_10001105_pt1 | contig 25755 bp, 23 predicted proteins | sample Lox_Sample_25_FD_206717 | JGI IMG/M metagenome (GOLD analysis project Ga0335076, IMG submission 206717) | Soil microbial communities from Loxahatchee National Wildlife Refuge, Florida, United States - Lox_Sample_2.5 | ecosystem: Environmental > Terrestrial > Soil > Wetlands | place: USA... | reverse complement strand
TGGAATTGTGGTTGGGGCTGGGGCTGGTTGGCGTGCTGATCTTTGCCTCCTTTCTGGTGCGGGGCTTTTCCGCGATTACGTCACAGGCGGCGCAGGGCACGCGGGAAGAGTGTATGTGGCGAATCGGCTACTTCGTGGTCTTTGTCGTGCATGCCATCACGGAACCGACCACCTTGGACCAGACGAGCGTTGGCTGGGCACTGGTCGTTTACGCCGCTACGGTTGGAACCCGCATCCGCACGGTCACCGCCGCCCCGGTCGCGACGCCCGCTATGGCTCGTTCCGCCGATGACGGGCTACTCACGTCCGCATTCCCGGCCATCCACAAATCGCTGAAACGTTGAGTCTCCGAGAGCCGCGCTGCGATGCGGTTCGCCCGCGTTCGCGACTGCATTGGCCCCGCGGCCCTTGCTTCGCTCCGGGACCTCAGAGCGAAGCGGCCCGATGGTCCAGTTGGAGATGTCGCGCCAGCGCCGCGATGCGCAGGATCGGTCCAGCCACGGCCAGAAGGGCGAAGGGTAGATACTCGAGCGGCTGACGGACGCCGAAGCGCAGCGGTGTGATGACGAAATCCAGCGCGAAAGCGAAGGCGATGTATTCAATGCCGACGGTGCGAAGGAAGCGGCTGCGGCCCCGACCCACCGCGTCGGCAAGGCGAGCGACAGAAAGCAGGGCCAGGAGGTAGGTCCATGCGATCGCGATGGTGAAGAGCCAAAACATGGTCTCGGAAAGGGGCGGACGCGGCGAGATGCGATAGAGCCAGACCACGAGGCCAACGTGTACGAGATGAGCCGCGGCAAAGGCCAAGCCAAAGCAGCGCGCGCGCCGGGCGATGGGAGCAAGACGCGGCCCGAACAGCTTTGCCAGAGAGCCGCCGGCATAGGCCGGCCAGAACAGCACGTAGGAGAGACGCCCCGTCGCCCGCAACGCCGCGACGGTCCCATGCGGATCGGCGCCCATAAGTGCAAGGACGATGGTCGCCAGCAACAGGGCCGCGGCGAACGACGCCGCCATCCAGGGCGCCGCATCCAGCTTTTGCGTCATGCCCGCCTCCGCGGCGCCCGCTCAAGCCGAGGCGACGGCCCCGTGGCGCGCGATCAGGGCCTCGATCGTCGCGACCGAGCGCAGGTTCTCGGGAGTAATGTCCCCGGGTGCGATCAGGATGTCGAACTCTGCCTCGATCGCCAGCATAAGATTGACCAGACCCAGAGAGTCCACGCCGATTTCCGTCAGAGCATCTTCGGCCGAGACCTGCCGGCCGGCCGACCGCCGCACCAGAAGCCGCTCGACCAACTCGATCAATCTCGTGCGCAGGGCCTTTGTCGAATCACCGTCCATCGGTTTCTCCTGACGGGGCGTAGGGCTGGACCGCCTTCGGACTCGTCCATCGGCGTTTGGTTGTTGACTTTCTTTTCTTATCGACCAAAGCTGCCTTGTTGGCAACAGCCAAGTGCAGGAGACGGCCAAATTTTCGATGAGGCGCCTTTCGGCCCTTCGCTCAGTGACCGGGGGTACGCACAGCGCGTTCCGGCCGAGAACGGGCAGGACTCTCTCAACCGGATCGTTGTCCGGGCCATACGGGGGCTCGCGTAGCTTTCATGGACGGTACCGCTTCATCCCCCAGAATCAGAGCACGCCAGATCACCGACGCTGACACGGCAGCGGTGTCGGAGCTTCTGGAACGCGGCTTCAGCGCGAGACGGTCGCGCGAATTCTGGCAATACGTCCTGCAGCGATTGGCCGGGCGCACGGTGCCGGCGCCGTACCCGCGATACGGCTACCTGTTGGAAAGCGACCGACGCCCGGTCGGTGTCTTTCTGCAGATATTTTCGACGGTATGGTCCGGCGGAACGCCGAAAACCCGGTGCACCGTCAGCAGCGTATATGTCGATCCGACCTTCAGGATGTACGCCCCGTTCCTCGAGTTGCAAACGTTCAAGTACAAGGACGTCACCGTGCTCGACGCCACCCCGGGGCCGAGCCGGTACGCGGTCGTCGAGGCGCGCGGGTATACGCGCTACAGCAATGGCATCTTTGTCGCTCTCCCCGCTTTGAGCCGGGCGCCGGCTGCCGTGCCCGTTCGTGTCCTCCAAGCCCCGGCGCGGCCGGATGTGCCATTTGACGAGTATGACGACGGTCTTCTGCGTGACCATGCCGATTTTGGCTGCATCAGCTTGTGGTGTGTCACGCCTGAAAAGGCTTATCCCTTCGTACTTCGTCCGTGCGTGCTCAAAGGCGCCTTGCCGGCCGCGCACCTGGTTTTTTGTCGCGACATTGGCGACTTTGTCGGATTTGCCCGGCCGATCGGCCGCTTTCTGGCCCGCCGCCTGCAATTCACCGTGTTGATCGACGCCAATGCTCGGATTGACGGACTTCCCGGCAAGTTCTTTCCGGGAAAGAGGCCTCGCTACTTCCGCGGTCCGCATCAACCGCGCTTGGGAGACCTGGCCTATACCGATATCGCGCTGTTCGGCATGTAGCCCGGATGCCGCCGCGATCGGTCGAGCGGCGCCAGCCTGGCGTCACGTGAGTCGATGGAAATAAGCAAGCTTTTGCGCGTGACCGGTCACCACCGTCGATACTTGACTTTCTTTTCTTATCGCGCAAGATTGGCCACGCAGGCAGCCGTCCGGAGACGGGCCGGCGCGGATTTTCGAAGAGACACCACCCTCGAGCTCGCCCGACCGCCTCGTGCGGAGGGACGGCGCGGGCGGGAAACCTCAAAGCAGGAATGCCATGAACCAGAATGCACAAGCCGCGATGGAAGTCAGCGCCACTTGGGTGAGAGCCGCGATCGAAGCCCAATTCGAGCAGGTGGCGAAGGAGCAGGACAAGACGCTCCCGCCCTTGTCGGACGACCTCGTCCTCGCCGATTGCGACCTCGACTCCCTGTGTTTCGCCATCATCGTCGCACGGCTGGAGGACACGTTGGGATACGACCCCTTCAGCCTCGCCGAGGATGTCGAATTCCCGGTGACCTTCGGCGATTTCGTCAACTTCTACGAGACCTGCTCCGCCGCTGGCGCCCATGCCTAGCGACGGTCCGCTGTGGACCGGACTGGGTACCGGGGGGACGCCGGGAGCCATGCTCGCGAGTGCGGCGATGAGCGTGGCGCCCAATGCCCTGTTGCGCTTCTCGAGCCTGGGCGGGCGGCTCGAGGAGCTCCGCCAATGCTCCGTGCTTTTACGGACCAAGGATCAGCTCGTCGCGGCCTTGGCGCTGATCGAGCTGGACGGGGTCGCGCGCCGCCTGGTGCTCTGCCCGCCGGGACTCTCGCCGACGCATCTTCCGGCGATTATGGCTGCGGCAGAAATCGAAGCGGTCGTCTCGGATGGTGCAGAGCTCGAACCCATCGGCGGCGCTACGGTCGTCCGCTGCGGCACCAACCTCGTACCGCTTGCCGCCGAGCGGCGTGGCACGTTCGAGACGGAATGGATCTTGCTCACCTCCGGCACCACCGGCCGACCGAAACTGGTCGTCCACACGCTCGCGAGCCTGGCCGGCGCGATCACCCGCGGATCGGCTCCGGCCGCGGGCAGCGTCTGGAGCACCTTCTACGACATTCGCCGCTATGGCGGACTGCAGATCTTCCTCCGCGCCCTCCTCGGCGGTACGTCGCTGGTCCTCTCGAACCCGGACGAGACCGTCGGCGAATTCCTGGTTCGGGCCGCGCAGAGCGGCGTGACGCATATCTCGGGAACACCCTCGCACTGGCGCCGCGCTTTGATGAGCCCGTCGGCGCAGCGGATTGCGCCGCGCTATGTCCGCCTCTCCGGCGAGATCGCGGACCAAGGAATTCTCGACGGCCTCCGCGCGACCTATCCCGGGGCCGGCGTCGCGCACGCTTTCGCCTCGACCGAAGGCGGCGTTGCCTTCGACGTCGTCGATGGCTTCGCAGGATTCCCTGCCGACTTCATCGGGCGAAGTGGTGCGGCGGTGGAAATGAAGGTCGAACAGGGCTCGCTGCGCCTCCGCTCCAACCGAACCGCGGTCGGCTATCTCGGCGGCCCGCCGCTGAGGGACAGGGACGGGTTTGTCGATACCGGGGATTTGGTGGAACAACGCGGCGAACGCTACTACTTCGTCGGCCGCACCGATGGCGTCATCAATGTCGGCGGACTCAAGGTCCATCCCGAAGAAGTCGAGGCCGTGATCAACCGCCATCCCAGCGTACGGATGTCGCGCGTCAAGGCGCGCAAGAACCCGATCACGGGCGCGGTTCTCGTGGCTGACATCGTGGTGCGCCGCGCGGCGGCGGAAACCGATCCGGCGGCCGGCGCCGAGGCGATCAAGAGCGAGATCCTCGAAGCCTGTAGCCGGCAGCTGCCGCCGTTCAAAGTGCCGGCCTTGCTGCACGTGGTGACATCGCTCGACGTGACGGATGCGGGCAAGCTGGTGCGTCGCGATGCGTAGCGTCATCGTGAGCGGTGCGAGCCGCGGGCTCGGGCTCGGCATCGCACGACGTCTCGCAGAACTGGGATATGCCGTGATCGCAATCGCGCGCGGGCGAAGCGAAGAGCTTGCCGTGGCGATGAGGGAGGCGGAGCGCTCCGGCCCCGGCGCGATTCACTTCCGTCCCTTCGATCTCAACGATCTCTCGGCGATTCCGGATCTTGTTCGAGGATTGCGACGGGAATTCGGCTCAATCTACGCGCTTGTCAACAACGCCGCGCTGGGCACGAGCGGTGTCTTGGCGAACATGCCGGACGCGGAGATTGAGCGCCTCGTACGCCTCAACGGCCTGTCTCCCATGCTGTTGACGAAGTATGTCGTGCGCTCGATGCTCGCGGATGGCGGCGGCCGAATCGTCAGTATCGCGTCGATCGTCGGTTTCACCGGCTTCAGCGGGATTTCAGTTTACAGTGCGACCAAGGCATCGCTGATCGGCTTCACCCGGTCTCTCGCGCGCGAGGTCGGACGGGCCGGCATCACCGTCAACGCCGTAGCTCCAGGCTTTATCGACACCGACCTCACGGCCGGGCTGGGCGAGGAAGAGCGCGAGCGCATCGTGCGGCGAAGCGCGTTGCGCCGCCTCGCGGATGTCGGCGACATCGCCGGCGCAATCGAGTACCTGCTCGACGACAAGGCGAAGAACATCACCGGCATCGTCCTCACCGTCGATGCCGGCAGCACCGCCTGACGCCTGGTCAGAGACGCAAGCCGCCGGTCTTGAGACGCCCATGGAGCGCGGCATCGAGCGTCACGAAGGCTTGACGCCGCTGATCGTGGAAGTAGAGCGCATCGGTGCTGGCCGCCGGGTCGTACCCGTCACGCAGCAAGTCCTGCTTCTGGGGCTTGAATGTGCCCGTCATGTCAATGGTGTCGCGAACGCGCAGGAAGAGCGGGCGCGCATACTCGGGCAGACGCTCTGCCAAATGCCGCCGCAATCCTGCGAGCGAAAAGTCCGGGCCGGCGACAATCGTTGCCATCCCGGCCCGCCCCTCCGTGCCGGGCACCGCGACGCCATAGACCACCGCGTCGACGACCCCGATGCAAGCACCGATCGTCTCGGCCACTTCCGCCGTCGACACGTTCTCGCCTTTCCAACGGAAGGTATCGCCGATCCGGTCGACGAAATAGAAATAGCCGCGAGCGTCCCGCCGCATCAGGTCGCCGGTGCGGTACCAAGCATCGCCCGCCGCGAAAACATCGTGCAGGAGCTTCCGCTCGGACGCCTGCTTGTCGGTATAGCCTTCGAAGCGGCCTCCTAGGCCCGAAGCATTGGCGCCGATCGCGCCGATCGCCTCGCCCGCCTCGTCGGGCGCGCAGCGCCGGCAGAAACCATCGGCGCCGCGCAGCGGGTCGCCCGTCGCGGCATCGACCTTGATCAGTGCCACCGGGAAGCGATGGGCGAGAAAGGCGGGAATGCGGCCGACGGCGCCGGGCTCGCCCTCGCAATTGTAGAGGGAGAAACTGCCTTCGGTCGCGGCATAAAACTCGAGGATGCGCGGGATTCGGAACCGGCGCTGGAACTCCCGCCATACATCGCCGCGCAACCCGTTCCCGCAGCAGAGTCTCAGCTGGTGGTCACGCTCCCGCGGATGCGGCGGGCTGTGCACGAGATAACGGCAGAGCTCGCCGATGTATTGAAGCAGCGTGCAGTTCCCCTCGACCACGTCGTCCCAGAAGCGGCTCGCCGAGAATTTCCGTCGAATCACCACAGCCGCGCCATTGACGAGCGCGGCGCCCGTTGCCACGACGCCTCCGGTACTGTGATACATCGGCAGGCAGTTATAGAGCCGGTCGCTTGGGCGCGTTTCCATCATGCCGGCGAACCAATGGCTCCATTGCATCAGTCGGAAATGGCTGATCGCCGCGGCTTTGGGCAGACCCGTCGTGCCGGAAGTATAGATATAGAGCGCCTGATCGGACGCTTTCGGCATCTGGCATTCAGTGCGCTCGAGCGGGTCTCCCGGCAACTTCCAGAGCTCCGGCGCGATGGACGCAATGCCCTCCACCGTGCCGCCATGCACCCAACATCGGATGCCTGGCGCGAGCCGCGGCGACAAAGCCGCCACGGCCGCGGCCAGTTCGGCGCCGACGATGAGGTGCTTCGGCGCGACGATCTCTATGCAATGTCGCAGCGCCTCACCGACCAGATTGGTGTTGATCAGCGCGACGATGGCGCCGACCCGCGTCAGGCCGAGCCAGACCGCCATGTATTCCGGGCAATTCGGCATCAGCAGGCAGACGACGCTGCCGGCGCCGATGCGCTCGGCAAGCGCCCATCGCGCATAACGATTGGCGCTCTCTGCCAAGGCGCGATAGCTGAGCTGCTCATCCTCGCCGATCAGGGCAACGCCGGCGCCAAACCGATCGGCGAGGCGGTCGACGATTGCCGGAAAGACCAGGGCAGGATCGCGCAGCGCGGGAGCGGACGCGTCAAGGGCACGTACCCAAGCCTTGAGGGCGGCGCTGCGGTCGTTCGGCGAGGCGCTGGCCATTTTCCCTTTCTTTCTTCCCTCCGGAAAGATATTGCCACATTATCACACACAGACGGGCGCCGCGACAGCGCGACGCGACGGAAGCGTGGGTTTTCCACCTTATGTCGAAAACAAATGGCCAAACCGCGACCCCCGAGACCGCCCCCCGGCGCTTCGCGGCGCTGGACAGCTGGCGCGGCATCTGCGCGGTTTTCGTCGCCCTCTACCATGTGGAAGTTATCGGCGAGATCTATGCGGGAGACTTTCGCGACGTGCGCGTCATCTCCAACGCCTATCTCTTCGTCGACTTCTTCTTCGTGCTGAGTGGTTTCGTCATCGCCCACAGCTATCAATCCAGGATTGCAAGCGTTGAAGACGTCGTTTCCTTCGCGATCCGACGGTTCGGGCGGGTGTGGCCGCTGCACATGGCCGTCCTTTTGGCGTTTATCGCGCTCGAATTCACGAAGCTCTTCGCCCGTGCCCATGGCGTCGAGACCGAGACGGCGCCGTTCTCGGGGAGCTTCACCGTCCCGGCGATCGTCACCAACATTCTCCTGGTGCAGTCGTTTGGGCTGCATTCAGTGCTGACCTGGAACCCGCCGAGCTGGAGCATCGGCGTTGAGTTCTATACTTACCTGGTGTTTGCCGTGCTGGTCCTGGTCTGGCATGGCCGCATCACCGGGATTTCCCTGCTTACCGCGATCACCGGGGCATTCGTCGTCGGCGTCTGCTCGCACAACTACATGCGGACCACCTTCGACTACGGCTTCTTCCGTTGTCTCGATGGCTTTTTCGTCGGATTGCTCGTCCACCGACTCTATCTCTATCTCTCCGGCCGGAAGCTGCGCGCCATTACGCCCTTCAGCGCGACAGCGCTCGAGATCACCGTGATCGTGGCGGTGATATGGTTTGTCTCGGCGGCGGATGCGCGGCCGATCTCTTTGTTGTCGCCGCTGATCTTCGGAGCGGCGGTCTTTGGCTTCGCGTTGGAGCGGGGAGCGATCTCCAGAGTACTGCTGACGCGCGCCTTCAGGGCCGCCGGAGCCTGGTCGTATTCGATTTATATGACCCAAGCCTTCCTGCTCATCATGATGGCGCGAATTATTCGCTTGCTGCAGGTGCATGTAGGTGGGCCAAACCACATCGAAGCAACGGTCGAAGGCTTTCAGGAGCCGCTGCTGTGGCTCGGCAGCAGGTGGAGCGCCGACGCCCTGGTCCTGCTCTATCTTGGGCTGCTGCTCGTCGCGGCGTCCATCACCTATCGCTTCATCGAAAACCCGGGGCGTGCCTTCTTCAACGTCCTGGCGGTTCGGGTGGAACGTAGGATGAAGCGCCCCGCCGCTCCGCGATACCGTGTGATGAGGAACTCCGCCGCCATGATCGCTCGCGACACACCACCCGATCGACCATAGACGGATCTTATTTATCTTTTCTCTGGCGGATGTTTGCGCCATTATCTCAGCGTGCGAGGATGGTACTTGCGTCATCTCAATCGGCGCTCGTTGAGGGTGATCATGGCAGTCGTGTCGACGTGTTTCCTGCTGCACTGAATCGAAAGGGATGGACATGCCGGGGGTCCAAATGCGGGGGGCGCTGCAAGCGCCGGCTTTGACGTCGGACCCGGTGCGGATTCCGCCGGGACCCATAGAAGAGTACAATCCAACCGAAGATCTGTTGTTGTGGATGACCGAGAACTTTACCCGGTATGGACACATCTATAAGGCGTCGATTCTCGGCAGAGATGTGTATGTAGTGAGCGATCCGGAATACTGTGAACGCATACTGCGCCGGAACTGGCGGAACTACGCGCGAAGCGGCCAGGTCGTCAAACGCATTTCGCTGCTGCTGGGGCGAGGGCTCATCGGCAGCAACGGTGAATTCTGGGCCAAGCAGCGGCGGTTGATCCAGCACGCTTTCACAAAAAGCTCGGTCAGCGGTCTGACCAATGTCATAGCGGACGCCAACGCCGAGCTGCTCGAGGCTTGGATTGAAGCAGCGCGCTCGCGCAAAATGGTCAACGTCACCACCGATGTCAGCCGCATGGTGCTGAAAGTGACGCTGGTCGCGATTTTCGGTGACGATTATGCCGTCGTCGCGCCGCATTTCGGCATCCTTGCCGAAGAGCCGCAGCGGGATTTGGAGTTCGCCCAAATATTCCGGTCTTTGAGCAAAGTTATTCGCGATATCGCTGCGCGACGGCGTGGTGAAAATGCGACGGCCAAGGACTTCCTGGGCAGCATGATGCAGGCGCGCGACCGAGACAGTGGCGCACCGATGTCGGATGGGCAATTGGCGATGGAGGCGATGACGTTGATCGTCGCCGGCCACGAGACGACGGCAAGTATCCTGAACTGGATCTGGTTTCTGTTGTCGCGGCATCCCGACGTGCAAACAAAGCTTGCGGCCGAACTCGATGGGACGGCGTGGCAAGGCGCGCCGACGATGGAGGAGCTGCCGAAATACCCTTATACGCGACGCATCATCGACGAAGCGCTGCGTCTCTACCCACCGCTTTGGCTGATGACCCGCAAGGCACTTGCCGACGATCGGCTTGGGAGTTTTTTTGTCCCGGCAGGCACGGAAATCTATATCTCGCCATACCTCATCCAGCGCAGTCCGACCCTCTGGGAGGTGCCCGAGATTTTCGATCCGGAGCGGATGGCGCCGGAACACGCCGCCAACCGACACGAAATGGCGCTGTGTCCGTTCGGCGCCGGACCGCGGAACTGCATCGGCGAGTTTCTGGCGCGCGCCGAAATCCAGATCCACCTGATGATGGTCGCACGGGAATTGCAACTCCGGTGCGACGACACCAGGCCGCCCGAAGTCACGACCGGCATCAACCTGCTCAGCAAGCATGATTTCCTCATGCGGCCGGAGTTCAGGAGCAAGGCCGCAGGCTGAGGCTGCATCACGTCATCGCGTGATGCGGCTGCAGTCGCTGGATCGGGTTGCGGAGTGTCGCTATCGAGCCGAGGCGAGGGTTCTTCGGTATCGTGGCGCTCCTAGACCAGCCGCCGCGGCGGCGCCAGCGCCGCTTCGAGTTCCGCACCAATGCCCTTTAGCGCGATCCGCGCATAGGGGATAACGCCCGCCATCGCATAGAAGAGGTGGATCATGCCGGGATGGCAGGTGTAGCGCACGTCGCCGCCCGCCGCTTCCAACCGCGCGGCATAGGCTCCGCCTTCATCGCGCAGGGGATCGAATTCCGCGGTGTGGATCTGTGCGGGCGGTAGCCGGCTGAGGTCAGAAGCGTTCAGCGGCGAGACGCGGGGATTGCCCGCATCGATACCGGGCGGAAGATAGAACGCAAGTTCCTGCGCCATCGTCACACGGTCGAGCAGGTAGCCCGTCGCCAAGGTCCGTCGCGACTCCAGCGACCCGGTGAAATCCGTAATCGGGCACAGCAGGAGCTGGAAAGCAAAGCTCGGTTCCTGCGCATCCCGCGCCATCTGGCAGACGATCGCCGCGAGGGTTGCGCCGGCGGAATCGCCCCCGACCGCCAGGCGCGACGGATCGATCCCCAGAATTTCGGCGTGCTCGCGCACCCATCTCGCGGCGCGGTAGCAATCCATGATCGCGGCCGGAAATTTGTGCTCGGGCGCCAGCCGGTAGTCGACGGCGGCGATGCGGCAGCGGGCCGAATTGGCCAGAATGCGGCACAGCGCGTCGTGAGTATCGAGGGTCCCGGCGAAGAACCCGCCGCCATGGAAATAGACCAGACCAGGGCCCAGGCCAGGTCCCGCCGCCGGCGGCGTGTAGAGGCGCAGGCCGAGCAGACCCTCGGCCCCGGGCACAAGACGATCCTCGACCGCATCGACCGGCTCGGCAGCTCCCGAAAGCCGCATCAGCGACGCAAAGCGCTGCCGTCGCTCGGCGAGGTCGCTGCGGGCAGAATCGCCGCGGCCGGCCGCCGCCACCATGGCAAGCAGCCGGCCCGCATGGGCGTCAAGCGCCATGCCTCAGCGCGGTGCGTATCGCCGCCGGCCATTGCGCGAGGTCGAGACCGTGCGTCGCGAACATCGCGAGGGCCAGACGGTCGAGGCCGAAGGCGACGCAGCCCGTGTGCGCGACCGCGCCACCCGCGTCGTGAAGACCCCATATCACCCCGAAATGGTCGCGGTGGTAGTTGAAGCTCATGCACGCCGTCGGCTCCTCGGCGGAGCGCACCGGCACCAGCAGCTCGAATTTAAGCGATTGCTGGAGCTGGCTCACCGCCATCACTTGGCCGGTTCGCCCGAAGAACGGGTCGCTCGCCGGCGCCGCGGTATTCGCCAAGCCCAGTTCCCCCGCGAGCCGTTGCCCGCGCTCGATCCAACGCTCGCGAAACTCGAGGACTTGCTGCGGCGCACCGATGCAAACGTATTCGCGCATCCGGAAGGATTGCAGGCGATCGAGATGACGCGATGGCTCATGCCGGAAGCAATCGCAGGCGACGTCAAACATGAGGCCGGTGCGCGGCAATGAACCGCGCGCCGCCGCCAGAGGATAGACGGGGTAGCAGGCGGCGGGGCTGAGAACGAGGTCCGCCGGCGACAGCGAGGTGGTCCAGTCGCCGCCGGCCTCGTTGCGGTCGGCAGCACTCCGGATTTCGGCCTCCGTGCCATGGAGCGCGCAAACGCAGCCGAGCAGATTGGGAAAGCTCTTGAGATATCCGGATTTCTCGAGATCGCGCCGGCTCATCACCGGTGGGAACCGCAGGACCTCCGTGCCCGGCTCACGCAAGCGCGAGATCAGCGAGGAGAGTCCTTCCACCACGCTCTCGTAAAGGGCCGTGCGTGCGCGGACGCCGTCGACGCCCATCGGGCGGAACAGCGTTGCTGCCAAACTGTCGAGCGACTCGCCCGGTTCGGCGCGGCTTTTCAACACCGTTTCAATCCTGGCCTTCATGATGCTTCGCGACCTCCAGCAGCTGGAATCTATGCGGCAAGCGGCGTCGGCCGTCTCAACTCTGCACCGAGGCGGGAAGCGCGCTCAGCAAGGCGGCGCCGGACACATTCGCCAGGATGCGGTCATTGTTGATCATGATGGGCGACGACAGGACGTCGCGCAGATGGCGGCCGACGCTGAAATCTCCGTCATTGCGATAGCCCGACAGGCCGCACGCCCGGAGCGCGCTTAGAACCACCGAGACCGCCAGCTCCGAGGCTTCGACTTTGGCCAGGTTGATCGTGGTCTGGAAGTCGAGCGACGCGAGCGCCCGCTCATCATCGGCCACCGCTTCATAGTTGCGGACGGCCGACGCGACCAGGCTGCGCAGCGTCCGGAGCGCGGAGGTTGCCTTCATGAAGTGCGGCGCTCCTGGTGGCAGTTGGCCGTTCGACTGGCGCGCCGCGTTGCGCAGAAAGCTCTGTGCGCGCTCGACCGCGCCGGCAGCGGCTCCGGTCCAGACTGCCGCCCAGCTCAAATGCGCGACCGGGACCATGGTCTGCTGATGGATCTTATCGTAGGGCACCGGCAGAATCTGCTCGATGTCGCCCTGCGCCTTCAGCGTGAAGCCGGCGCTGCAAGTGCCGCGCATTCCCAACGTGTCCCAGGCGAGGAAGGGCTCGAGCACATAATTCTCTTTGACGAAGGCGATCAACACCTGGTCCGATGCTGCAGCATCGGCCGATCGCCGCGCTGTGGTGACGACGCCATCGGCGTACGCACCGTAGGAGATCACCGTCGCGCGCCGCTCCAGTCCGATACGCGAGCCGTTGCGCTCCACCGCCGCGGCGCTCGAGCGGATGTCGCCGCCCCCCTGCCCTTCCGTCGTCGAAGAGGCGAGCAGCAGCTGTTCGGCGCAGATCCGGCGCAGCAGGCGCTCATGCCACGCGCTGCTCCGGCCGTGTCGCACCAGACAGGCAATCTTGGTCTGGTGCATCGCATAGATCATCGCTGTCGAGGCGCAACCTCGACCGAGGCGGTAGCAGACATCAACGACATCGGCGAGGCTCGCGCCTTCGCCGCCGAGCTCCCGCGGCACCATGATGCCCAGCAGTCGCTGCGCGCGAGCAGCGGCGATCGCCTCTTCGGGAAAGCGCGCGTCTCGGTCGACGGCTGCGGCGCAGGCCGCAGCCATGGCTGCAACGGCGGCGGTGCGCGCCTCGAGCGTTGCAGCCCCGGGACCGGTCTTCTCGGCGATGACGTCCGTGACCGGCTGGAGCCTCTGCAGCGGGGTGATCCGGGCTTCGCGTGTCATGATTCGCTCACTCCTCGGGCAATGCAGATCGCAGCGTTGCTTGGTGGCGGTCGTCGCGGGTCGGGCCTCACGGGCAATCGCTCGCGGCGGCATCAAGCGCCTCGACGAGCGCCGCGACATCCTCTTGCGTGGTTCGGCCGTGGGTGACGCAGGCCCGGATGATCGGCCGGCCCTCGAATACCGCCTCGGACACCCATGCCCGGCCGGAGGCGACGACCCGGCGCACGATCGCCTGAACCGCGTCCGGCCCAGCGGGCGGCTCGATACACAGTACGGCGAGGGATGCGTCGTTGACCACGCGCCAGCCGCGGGCCCCCAGCTGCCTCTCGAGCATCCGCGCCAGCGCCACGGATTTCTCCACATGCCCCGCATGGCCGCGCCATCCCGCCGCCGCGAGCGAAAGGAACAGTCTCAATCCGAGAAAGCGTCGGGACCACTGAACCGATGTGACATAGGGATCGAGAGCGGCGATGTTCGACGGCATGTAACTGGTCGAGACGTGAAACGCCGACGACAGCGCGTCTGGGCGCGCGGTGAGGAACATGCCGCAGCCCATGGTGGTGGCAAGCCATTTATGAGCATCCAGCGTCATCGAATCGGCGCGTTCGATACCGGCAAGAAGTCCGCGCAGCCGATCGGACGCGATCGCCCCCCCGCCCCACGCCGCATCGACGTGGTACCAAAGGCCGCCGTCACACGCGATGGCAGCACATTCTGCGAGCGGATCAACCATCCCGGCGTTGGTCGTCCCCGCAGTGGCAGCGATCATGATCGGTACACGGCCTGCGGCACGGTCCGCACCGACCGCCTCGGCGACGGCAGCGGGCTCCATGCGGCCCATCCCGTCGGTCGCAACGAGACGCACAGCGGAGCGGCCGATGCCGGCCTGATGCGCGATTTTAAGCCATGCCCGGTGACTGTCTCGCGAAGCGTACAGCATGGGCGGGCCTGAAAAAGCACGGGCTCCGTCGGTCGCAAATTGCCGGTGAGCCGCGGTCAGCGCGCAGATCAGAGCGGTGTAATTCGCCTCCGTGCCGCCGGTGGTGAAATGGCCGCAGGCCGCGGTCGGCAAGCCCGCGCGTCGTGCGACGGCACGAATGACATGGGCTTCGATCTCGACGGCAACCGGTGAGGTCGTCGAACTCGCGAGCTGGGGATTGAATGTCGCGGCGATTCGGTCGGCGCATTGCGCGGGAAAGCTGGGGGCGGGATTGAAGAGGCCGAAATAGCGGGGGTGCGTGACGTGGACGATGCCGTCTTCCAACTGCGCGATGGTCCATTCCAGCGCCGCCGGCAGGCCGCGCGGCGTCGCGAAGTCGAAAGCGGCGAGCTCGCGCTTGAACCGAGCGAGATCGATTGTCGGTGCAACCGCCCCACCCGCGACGCGGGCATCGGCGCGCGCCAACTGCCGCGAGAGGCAGTCGCCCCACTGCTCCTGATCCTCGCGCGACGGGAACAGCGCCGAGCTGCGCGAGAGCGATGAGGCTGCACTTTCTTCCGCGCCCAGGGACGAAGACCGTTGCCGCCCAGGCTGCGACGCTTCAAGGACGGCTTTCATGCGTCTCCCCCGAGCACCGGGGCCAGCGCCGATTTCGGCGTCGAGGTGAGATAGGCTGCCGAGTGGCGACTCAGCGCCCGACGATCCGCGAGGTAGGAGAGCCAGTTGGCATAGAGGCGCGCGGCGACGCCGTGCCAAGTGTCGGCAAGTCTTGCCTGAAGTGCCACGGCGGGAAAGCTTTCGAGCAAGTCAGGTTCGCGACGGACAAGAGCCCGACGCCGGAAGCCGCCGAAGGCGGCCGCCTCGGCCTTGTCAAAATAGCAGCAGGGCATGCGCGGATAATCGTCGCTGCGGCGTGCCAGATAGGCAGCGACATCACGCCGATACTCGCGCAGCAGCGCGCCGGGGTCATATTCCGGATGACCCTGAAAGAAGAGAAAGAGACTCCCGCGCTCCTTGGCAAAGATGTCGACGCCCGCCGCGGCCGAAGTCGAAAGAATGCGATAGCCGCCGGCGATCAGCGCGTCCTTGGGCAATTCGTTGTAGCGCGAATGCGGAACCCGCCAGCGCGACGGCGCGCCAGTGAGGATCGGGTGGTCGATGGCTTTTACGCATTCATAAAGGCCGGAAAGCTTTTGCGGAAGCGCTCGTCGGCCGATGCCATCGAGATGCAGAACTGCGGCATGCGCGGCCAGACACGACCAGACCGTCGATAGGGTGTGCTTTTCCGCCCAGTCAACGAGCCGTGTCAAACTCTGCCAATAGGGCTCCTCCTCGAGGGCGGATGCGCGCGGCGGTATTCCCGTCACGATCAGGCCGTCGAGGTTGGTTTCCCATAGGGTCGCAAGATCCTCGTAGTATTTCGCAATGTGCGCCTTTGCGGCATCGCTGCGCGGCACCTCCGGCAGCGAGAGGAATGTGAGACGCACCCGACCGTTCCGCATTGCCGCGCCGAACAGGTCGCCATATTGGCGCTCGGTTGACTGCAGCGCAGCGTCCGGCATGTTGTTCACGAGGCCGATCAGGAGCGGGCGCTCGAAGCGGGGCACCGCTCTAGTCCCGGCTGTGAACGCCAGGGCCGGCCTCATCCGACCCTCGCCAATCTGCTCCCGCCGAACACCGTTGCAGCGTCGAGCGCCTGGTCAAGATCGGCGATGATGTCGTCGACATGTTCAATGCCGATGCTGAGCCGGATCGTCTCCGGCGTGACGCCGGCCTTGCGCTGCTCCTCGGAGGACATCTGCCGGTGCGTCGTCGACGCCGGATGACAGGCAAGGGACTTCGCGTCCCCGAGATTGACCAGCCGCTTAATCAGCCGCAGGGCGTTGTAGAACCGCTTGCCGCCCTCATAGCCTCCCCGAGCGCCGAAGGTAACGAGCGAACAGGCGCGCCCGCCGAGATATTTCTTCGCCAGGCCGTAATAGGGATTTTCGGGGAAACCCGCGTAGTTGATCCATTCCACGCGCGGATCATCGCGCAAGAACTCGGCGACTCGGCGCGCGTTCGCGACATGTCGCTCCACGCGCAGCGCAACGGTCTCGATCCCTTGCAGCAGCAGAAAAGCGCTCAGCGGCGACAGTACCGATCCGGTTACCCGCTGGCATGCGCTGCGGCAGCGCCCTATATAGGCGGCAGGACCGAAACGCTCGGCATAGACGAGGCCGTGATAGGACGCGTCCGGCTGGGTGAGCATCGGAAAGCGGCCGCTGTGTTTTTTCCAGGGGAACCGGCCGCTATCGATGATGATGCCGCCGAGCGTCGTGCCGTGGCCGCCCATGAATTTCGTCAGGGAATGCACGACGATATCGGCACCATAATCGATCGGGCGCAGGAGGATGGGGGTGGCGACGGTATTGTCGACGATGAGCGGAACGCCGCGGACATGCGCGACTTCCGCCAGCGCCTCAACATCGCAGATGTTGCCCGCCGGATTACCCACGCTTTCACAAAAGACCGCACACGTATCAGCATCCACCAGCTTGGCGATGGCATCGGGGTGGTCGGACGCGGCGAACCGGACCGAAATACCGAGGCTCGGCAGCAGGTGCGCGAAAAGCGTGTGGGTGGTGCCGTACAGCTGGGGAACGGAAACGATGTTTCTGCCGGCCGAAGCGATTGTGAGGACGGCATAGTGCAGCGCGGCTTGCCCGGAACTGACGCTGAGCGCGTCCACGCCGCCTTCGAGCGCGGCAACGCGCCGCTCGAGCACGGCATTCGTCGGGTTGCTGATCCGACTGTAGCGATAGCCGTCGGTCTCCAGATTGAACAGCGCTTCGCCATGCTCGGCGCTGTCGAAGGCATAGGCTACGGTCTGATAGATCGGCACGGCCACGGCCCGAGTGGTGGCTTCGGGGTCATAGCCGCTGTGGATGGCCATGGTTTCCTGTCGCATCCGACGCAAGGCTCCGCTTGGCGCTGATGGTCGATCCCCCGACCGCGCATCTTCTCAGATACGGCGAATCGTGTTTTCGTTATTTATCTTTCCGCAATAACACGAAGTTTGCCAGCGTCGATTGCGCGAAAATCGCATCATCAGCGAACGTTTTGCGATCGCAAGGCTCCTCTTTTCGCCCGATCGCGTGGACCTGTTATCGGCCGGGCGAGGGCGCTTCGGCGATGGAGCGGCCGCCCATGCGCTGGTACCACCGCGCTATCACCTGCTCCGCAGGCTTGTTCTGGGGCGTATAGCCCTTAGCGCCGTACGCGCTCAGTTCGGGATGGACCGCGGGCTCCCAGTTCCAGAGAAAGGCGCCCTTCACCCAAGCGCTTTGCCGGCTCCAGACCTCGAAGAAAGCCTCGTAGGCTCGTGCCTGAACCTGCAGGTCGACCGGTCCATCCCACTTCCAGTCGCCGGGCCGACCGGCGTCACCGGCCACGCTCTTGTAGCCGATCTCGGTGAAGATCACGGGCTTGTGATAGCGTTCCCACAACGCACGATAATTTTGCATGGGCGAACGGTAGTGCTCTTGCGCCGCCACCCACGGGTTGGCTGAAATCGTCGTCCACCCCGCGGCGAGCTCGGCCACAGAGGGGTGGCGCGCGTCCGACAGCGGGTCATAGGCGTCGATCCCGATATAGTCGACGGCGTCCCAAAACGCGACTTCGCCCAAGCCCGCACGCGCGTAAACGATAGGTCCTTTGTAGACCTGCCTGACGGCATGGATGATGTCGAGCCACTGGCCGCGATAGCGGTCGGCGACCATGCTCTCGAGCTCGCAGCCGACGCTGAACATCTCGACATGATTGGACGCCGCCATAGCCGCATAGCGAAGCAGCAAGGCTTTGTAATTCGCGAACCAGGCCGCCGCGTCCACCGGATCATAAGCCCCCCGCGGCTTACCGTCGGAGGGGTCGACATGCGGCTTCAGCAACACCGAAATGCCAAGCGCATGGGCATCGGCGATGGCCTTCAGGACGTGCTGGTCGGATTCGGTGTTGTCGGTAGCGAAAAACTCGGAGTCCCTGATCGTTCGGCTGCGCCAGGTCGGGACGATAGCGACGAAATTGGCGCCGGTCTTCGCCAGCGCGGCGAGCGCGGCGGTCGAATCCGCGGTCGCGTAAGTGCCGTTGTGATAGGAGGGATAGCTGATGCCGCGAATTTCGAAACTTCCCGGCGCAGAACCGGCGCGCTTTTGCCCGTAAGGCAGAGCACCTGTCGATCCGTCGAGAACCACCGCCATCGCGCCAAGCAGCGCAAAAGCCTCGGCCCGTCGTGAGGACGCGACGCGAACGAGTTGCCGCGCAGCCCGGTAGAAGGACTGAATGGCGGCTCTCGGTGGGCGGCGGGGATCGATGGCCATCTGCAAATCCTCTCGCGACGATTGGCGCTAAGCCTCAAGCTGTTGGCGGCTTGTCTCGCCATGGGTCTTGCAATGTCATGCCGCCCAGAGGTCGTCATAGGCGGCGAGCAGGAACTGCGCCTCCTTCTCCCATGAGAACAGCTTGGCGCGTTCGCGCGCCGCTCGACCAAGCGCCTTGCGGCGGACGGAATTGTCGAGCAGCGACACCAACTGCCGAGCCAGTTCCTGCGGATCATTGTCCCTGGCGTAGACCCCGCATTCGCCCGCCAAATTCCGCCCCTCGACCAAGTCGAACATGACGACCGGCAGGCCGAAGCTCATATATTCCAATATCTTGTTCATGCTCATGCTGTCGTTCAGCGGGTTCTTGGGGTCGGGCGCCACGCCGATATCGGCGCTCGACAGCGTCTCGAGAAATTCCCGCCCGGTCAGGAAGCCGGTAAACGTCACGTACTCGTCGATCCCCAGCGACATCGCCAGCGCCTGCATCGCCCGCAACTCCGGGCCGGCGCCGACCAGCAGGAACTGCACGTCGCATCGGCCGAGCCCGCAGATGGTGTGATGGGCGGCCTGGATCAACAGGTCGACGCCGTCCTGGCTCCCCATCACGCCGACATAGAGCACGAGATGGCGCCGCCCGCAGCGGTAATCGCGCTCGATCTCGACGCGCCGCAGCATGCCCAGATCGGGGCCGTGGCGGACCACCGTAATATCTTCCCGGCGCTTCTGGCCGCGCCGAACGGCGATCTCGGCAAAGGTCGGGTTGTTGGCGATGACCCGGTCGGCAACGCGGAACGTCCAGCGTTCGCAGGCAAGCAGAAGCTGATGGAGGAGCCCGCGCCGGCCGAACTTCACTTCGAAGAGCTCGGGCGCCATGTCGCGATAGTCGAAGACGAACTTCTTGCCGAAGAGCAGCTTGAAGAACCCGCCGACCAGGAAGATCGTATCCGGCGGATTTCCCGCATGGATCACGTCGAACCCCCGACGCAGCATCACGCGGAAGGTGAGCACGAACTCCCAGAACAGCGCCGCGCCATACTCGAGGAAGTACTCGGAGATGCCACGCGCATCATTCGGCAGCCAATGGCGAAAGATGTGGATCCCGTCGATGATCTCGGTGGCCTTTGCGCATCTCTCGTTCCGGGGGCAGACGACGCTCACGACATAGCCGGCGTCGCGCAGCGCGCGGGCCTCCTGCCAGGCGCGGCGGTCAAGGGGAACCGGCAGATTTTCGAGAATGAACAGGACGCGCCGTGGCGACCCGCCGCTGTGTTCGCCGTCGATGCGCGGGCGCGAACGGCGGCGGGAAACCGGCAAGATCGAGGGAATAAGTCGGGCTTGCGCGAGTTTCATGGCTGCTCCCTCGGATGTGGCGCCGGCACGAAGGAGCTTGCGAGGACAGGTCATTTTGTTTTCTTTTGTTATGCGTAGACGCTCCGCCCTTGTCAACTTGCTTTTCCATCGAAAAATCGAGCGGGATGCGGCTTCCGCGAATGTTTTCTGCTTTGCGCGGGACCGGCTTATCGTATAAAAAGAAAAACGCACCTTTTGCCGATTCCGCCGGGAAAACTGTCTGGCGGCGCGCAACCGGAGAGCGAATTGCCCGCACACTCGACGCCGAAGCTTCGGCTGCTGCCGCGCCCCGATGACGGCGGCGTTCGCCTCGTGGCCCCCGCTGGGTCGGCACCCGCGGCAGGCACGGATCGGCCGATCGCACCGTTCTTCGTCGGCGACTGGCTGGCGATCCTGGTGGGCGCGTTTCGGCTCGGCGATATCGGCGTGGTTGCCGGTACGGGCTTCGCCGTCTTTTGGTTGCCCGGCGGTGCAGCGGCTCCGCCGCCGATCTATCAATGGCAGGTGCTCGCGGGCTGCCTCCTTGCCGCGAACTGCTTCCATTTTGCCCGGCTCTACACCGTCGGCAGCTTGCGTCGTCCGCTGCGCCATCTCGCCGCCGTCGCCGCAAATTGGGCGGGCGTCGTCCTGGCGATTGCCGCGGCCGGTTTCTTCACGGGAACGGCCGACGCGGCTTTCCGCGACCGGATCGTGCTTTGGGCGCTATCCGCGCTTGCGGGACTCGTCGGCGCCCGGCTCGTCTACTGGACTTGGCTCGCGCGCTGGTCCCGCGACAGCAAGCTGGTCGCCAATGTCGCGATCGTCGGGTCGCAAGCCGCCGCGGCACGGCTCGCGCGCCATATCGCCAGCTCGAGCGAAGGCGAGGCGCGCATCGTCGGCGCGTTCCATACCTCCGCTTCCGCGCAAGCCTCCCCCGCGGAGGACGATGTGCGCGCGTTGATACGCCTCGCGCGACGGACGCGCGTCGATGAAGTTGTGGTTTCGATCCATTGCGCCGGGGACATGGGCGATGCGTTTGCCGCACTCGCCGATCTCCCCGTCGATGTGAAAGTCTGCCTCGAATTCGGCGACGGCACTGCGATCGAGCCCAGGGAGATACCAACGCTTCTCCTCTGTCGTCGGCCGCTTGCCGGCTGGCGAATCGTCGTCAAACGCGCGATGGACATCGCGCTCAGCGCGGTGCTTCTGGTCTTTTTCATGCCGCTGATGCTGGGGATCGCCGGATTGATAAAACTCGACAGCCGCGGCCCCGTGATCTTTCGCCAGCGTCGCTTCGGGTTCAACCGGCAACCGATCACCGTTTACAAGTTTCGCACGATGTATTGCGGCAGCAGCGACGACGCGGCGGTGGCGCAGGCGCGTCCGCGGGATCCGCGGGTCACCCGACTGGGTCGTTTCTTGCGCCGCAGCAGTCTCGATGAGCTGCCACAGCTCCTCAACGTGCTCAGAGGCGATATGTCGCTGGTGGGTCCGCGCCCTCACGCCACCGCGCATGACGAGAAATACGCCCCCTTGATCGACGGCTATCTCGCACGCCATCGCGTGCAGCCGGGAATTACCGGCTGGGCGCAGGTCAAGGGCTTTCGCGGTGAGACGGATACGCTGGAGAAGATGATCCAACGGGTCGAGCACGATCTGTTTTACATTGAGCACTGGTCGCCGCTCTTCGATTTGCGCATCCTCGCGCTGACGCTGCGCTACGGCTTCTATCATCGGAATGCCTATTGATGGCCGGCCGGACGAGCCCGACGCCGATGAGTCGTTCGTTGGCCGAATCGTCGACGCGGGCAGGCCTGCCGGCGAGATTGCACTACCTCGTGACCGGAGGTTGCGGCTTCATCGGTTCGCATCTGGCGGACCACTTGAGCGCCCTCGGTCATCGCGTCCGTGTTTTGGACGATCTGTCGACCGGCCATCTCGAGAACCTCCCCGATAGGGCCGAACTTGTGGTCGGCGACGTCGCCGACGAAGCGACGGTTCGCGACGCGATGCGCGACATCGATGGTTGCTTCCATCTCGCCGCCGCAGCGTCGGTGGCGCGCTGCAATGCCGAGGCGATCCTGACGAACCGCATCAACCTGGCCGGCACGCTGACTATTCTTGCGACGGCTGCGCGCCACGCCATACCAGTCGTCTACGCCTCTTCGGCGGCGGTCTACGGTGCCAATCCGGCGACACCTCTCGCTGAGAGCAGCGAGACGCGGCCGCTTTCCGTCTATGCAGCCGACAAGCTCGCCTGCGAGCTTCACGCGGCGGTCGCCAGTCATCTTCATCACGTTCCGACGGTCGGGTTGCGCTTCTTCAATGTCTACGGCCCGCGCCAGGACCCGGCTTCGCCCTATTCGGGCGTCATCTCGATTTTCGCCGACCGCCTCGCCAGTGGGCAAAGCCTCGTCGTCTACGGCGACGGGGCGCAGGTGCGCGACTTCGTGTTTGTCGGTGACGTTGTCGATGTCATCGTCGCTGCGATGGCGCATCGGCCATCCGGTGCGTTCGTCTGCAACGTTTGCACCGGCGAAGGCACGACCATTCTCGCTCTGGCGAAGTTGCTGGCCGAAATTACCGGGGTTCGCGCCGAGATCCGCCACGGCGCGGCACGCGCCGGCGACGTGCGGATCTCGATCGGCGATCCACGGCGGCTCGCGCAAGTCTATGGTCGCGTACCCAAAACGACGTTGCGCGAAGGGCTGCGGGAATTGCTGGGCCGGAACGTAGCCGTCCGCCGAAGCGCAGCATCCGCCGACATGTCCCTGGCGCCGCCGGAAGCGAGCCGGCCATGACGGGGCCGACGCGTCGACGATTGGACGGGCGCGGGTTCGTCCCGGGCAACACCAGAGCGCTTCGGCCAAGTCGCCGAGGTGTGGTACAGGCTTTAGCCTGCTGGGGTCTCGCTGGAATGGGCCTTGCGCCGGCCGGGGCGGCCCACACCTACCAAGCGGTGATCCCGCCGGCGGCGCTTGCCGAAATCTTCGGCGACACAACCGCACTGCGGTTCCTCGGCCTGCTTTACCTGCAGGATCAGGCGAAAGACGCCGACCCGCAACGCCTCCACGGCGCTCTCTTCGGTGGCTCCGCGCCTCAAACGGCCGCGCAGCTTGCGCAGTCCCTTGCCGCGCGGCGCGCGCAGGATCTCGCGGCGGAGGACGTCACCATCGTCGGCGGCTGGTTGCTGACCCGCGGCGAGGCGCAGCTCTGTGCGCTCGTCGCGCTCGCGGCGGCGACGTGATCGAAGACCTGCGGCGGCTCGGCGGCGGCGCGCCAATTGCCTGCGATCTCTGCCTGATCGGCGCCGGCGCGGCCGGAATCACGGTGGCGCGCGAGTTCATCGGCTCGGGCCTGACCGTCTGCTTGGTGGAAAGTGGCGGCTTCGACTTCGACAACCAAACCCAGGCCCTCTATGCCGGCAAGAACGTCGGCTTGCCTGAGCACGGTGTCGACATCGGCCGATTGCGCTTCTTCGGCGGGACGACGAACCACTGGGGCGGGCGGTGCACGCCGCTCGCACCCCTCGATTTCGCCGTCCGGCCCTGGATTCCCTACAGCGGCTGGCCGATAACCCGTAACGATCTCGACCCCTATTACCGTCGGGCCCGCGATGTCTGCGGCTTGGGGGTGCCGCGCACCCCGGCGGAAATTCTCTCAGAGCTCGCTCTTCGCCCGCCCACGCTCCCGCCGAATTTACTGGAACTGAAGCTCTGGGAGCATGCCCCCTACCCCTGGAGCTTCGGCGCAGTCTATCGAGAGGAGCTGCGCAAGGCAGCCGATATACACGTCCTGCTTCATGCGAATCTGACGCAGATCGCCACGACCACGGCGAGAAGCGCGGTTTCAGCGATTACGGTGACATCGCTCGAAGGCGCCAGCCGCGTCATCACGGCGCGCTGTTATGTTCTCTGCTGTGGTGCGATCGAGAATGCACGGCAGTTGTTGTCGACCGCGGACGAGACAGCGCCGGCCCTCGGCAACGGACACGATCTCGTCGGCCGCTTTTACATGGACCATTTCAGGGGACAAGTAGCGACATTGGTGACGGCCGATCCGCAGCCGGAAATCGAGACGGTGTTCAACTATTTCGGAGATCCGACGCAGCGGCTGTATCAAACCGGCATCGAGCTCAGCCCCGAGGCGCAGCGCGATCAGAATTTGCTCAATGCCTGCGCCGTCTTCGACTATGAAGGCGATCCCCAATCCGGGATCGCCGAAGCGCAGGCGATCTGGCGCCAGTTGCAGCAGGGGAAATGGGCGCCGGACATTGGCGAGAAAGTCTGGCGGGTGCTGCGCGACCTCGACGGCGTGGCGGCGATGGTACGCCGGCGCTTGAGCACAGACCGGCATCCGCTCATGCCGCTCAAGGCCGCATTGATCGTCTCGGATATCGAGCAGGCGCCCAATCCCGAAAGCCGCGTCACCCTCTCCAACATCCATGATGCGCTGGGCCAACGCCGGGTTTGCGTCGATTGGCGAGCGACGGCGCTTGAGCGCCGCACCGCCAGGCACTTCGCGCTCTCGATCGGATCCGCCTTGCTGCGCGTCGGCTTCGGACGCTGCCGCGTCGAGCCTTGGCTGGCCGGGCCGCCGGGAGAGGCTCCCTTGGGGCTGGGTGAGACTTATCATCAGTCGGGGACGACGCGCATGGCGGCCGATCCGCGGTTCGGCGTCGTCGACGCGGATTGCCGGGTGCATGGCGTGGAGAACCTCTATGTCGCCGGCAGTTCAGTGTTCCCGACGGGGGGACACGCCAATCCGACATTCACCATTGTAGCCCTCGCCCTGCGCCTCGCCGATCATTTGAAGGTCGTGCTCCGCCAGTTCGCAAGAGCCGCCCCATGATGACGCTGCAGGAGATCCTCGGCTGGTCGGTGCTTCTATCGCTGCTTCTGGCGGCAAGCGCCGCAATGATCATGCCGGTTCTGTCTCGATTCGAACGCGCATTCCCTTTGGGGCGCGCGCGATGGCTGCTGCGCAGCGTCGCGGTCGCCGCGGGCGCACTCGCCCTGTGGTACGCGATCCCGCTCATCGTGCAGGCGCTTTATCACACGAATGGCGGCACCGGCGGCGATCGTCTTGGGTGATCGTCGGTCGAGCTGCGGCCGCCTTTCGCTCGAGCTTGTTGCGGGGCCCCGCCGCGAGCCTCTCGCTCAGGTCTGGTTCCTATCCGGCTGAGGCGCAGATATGAACGTCCCTCATTGCGGGCGTCATCGGACCTGAATGGAGCTTCTTCGCTCGTTCGGACCATAGGAAACCGATCGTGCCGTCCGCCGTCTCGACGCAAAGCCATTTCCGTTCTTCGGAGAAGACGCGAAAGTGCGCTCCGCGCTTGACGGTGGAGACGACGTTTGCGCCCGGCGATGGAGCTTCGCGTAGATTCGTCGCTTCCGTCGCGATCCATTCATCCGCGATATAGCGGCCCGAAACTTCCAGGCACCTCAGATCCGAAGTCGCGAACCCGTTGCCGCCAACGGCTTGCACCACATCGGGCAGCTGCGTCTCGCATTCACGGAAGGAGGAGTAGGCGAGGTCGGGACGCGGATAGGAAATCGCGCACGCCTCGGCGGCACAGCGGACGAAAGCGATGACGAAAACTTCGAACATGCACAATGCCTGTGCATCTTCCGATTCAGCCATATTAACGGCCGCCGGCGCACGACGCACGATCCTTTTTCTCGAAAAGAAAAGACATGAAAGTGCGGTATTGTTTTGGTGGCCCGATGCGCTGCTCCCTGTCGACGCTTCGGCCATGGCGCCCTGCTCGACATCAATCGGCGACCACCTCGCCCCACGCCTTGTCGAAGCGACGGTGAATCAGGTCGTCCGGCCTGATCCAGAACGCGGCGGCGCCGGCCGCGCCGAACTGCATGTTGACCGCCCTCTCCGAGCAGAGCCGCAGCAACAGTACCGATGCGTCGTCGACCGGGCGAATGTCCTGGCCGGACGGCGCGTGGCCAAGCATCTGATGAATATCGGCGTTGAGGCGCCACTCGCCGCATTGAACGTAG
>Ga0335076_10001103_pt1 | contig 25786 bp, 22 predicted proteins | sample Lox_Sample_25_FD_206717 | JGI IMG/M metagenome (GOLD analysis project Ga0335076, IMG submission 206717) | Soil microbial communities from Loxahatchee National Wildlife Refuge, Florida, United States - Lox_Sample_2.5 | ecosystem: Environmental > Terrestrial > Soil > Wetlands | place: USA... | reverse complement strand
ACTGCCCGCGAGACGGGTTGCCGCCGGCCACCAACGACCGCAGCCAGCACCCAGACCGCGCTTCACCATCACACCGACGCCGCCCCACCATCAACCGCAAACGTTTTGCGACAGCCTCATATAGGACGGTTTCTCGACCAGCCTCCGGCGAATCGCCTCACCGGCGCGCGCCGGCGGTCGGCACAGCCGCCGCGATCGGCCTCGTCGCCTACTTCGTCTGCGCCCTGGATGCGGCGCGCAGCCACGCTGCGGCCGGCATGAGGAGAGCGGCGCTGGGCGCGACCCGGGCGCCCCGGTGAACGCCTCCGTGCTTCCCGCCGAGTCCCACGAGAATCCTTTCTCTAACCCCGGCGCCGCCCTCCTACGAGCCGTAGATACTTAAGCTGCCAAAACCTGCACAAGGCGTCAACCGATCCGGACGAGGATCGTATTGGACGCCCCAAGGCTCGTCGTACGAACGTCCAGCCGCGATCGCTTCGATGCGTGTCCGACGACCTGTGAACCGAAAAGTGGTGGCGTGCCGCGACTCCGCAGCCATGCGTTAGTGCAGCGGCTGACTCCGAAAAGTTGTGCCATTAGTGCACGCCGCTCAAGTCGCGCGGGACCGGAACCGAGATTCGAGAGCGGAAACGGAGGGAACCGAGAGAACCCCCCTAGCCCGTATCGCACGGCGCTCGCTGCAGCTTCCACTGGCGAGGGGAAAGGCCGAAAAACGCAGCCCCTCGGACAAGGACGTCCGAGGCCCGTTTTTCAGCGCTCCGCGGTCGCGGGCATAGTCTCCGATCGTGGCCTCCATCGACGACCCTCGTGAACTGGCGGACGCCGAGCTCGAGGCCTGGGTCGCGGAGCATCGCGATGGACCGGCCACCTTCGACGTCATCGAGGCTCGCGCGGCGGCCCGTGCCCGAGCGTTGGCGCGCTGGCCCACCCCTGCCCTGCCGCAGGTAACCGACACCGAGATCCGCACACCGGCGGGGATGTTGGCGCTCCGCCTGTACGAACCCGAGCCCGGGGGGGCCGGCGACCGGCTGATCGTTTATCTGCACGGTGGGATGTGGATGCTCGGCGACCTCGAGACCCACGACCGCACATGCCGGCGACTCGCCGCCGCGACCAGGGTGCGTGTTGTTGCCGTCGATTTCCGGCGCGCCCCCGAAGACCGGTGGCCCGCGGCCGTCGAGGATGCCGGTGCCGCCGTGACTTGGGCGAATGCGGAGCTCGCGGCGCCCGCGCCCGTGCTGGCCGGAGACAGCTCCGGCGGGCACCTCGCGCTCCTCCAGGCACTCCGTCTTCGCGACGAGGGCCGTCCCTGCGGGGGCCTGTTGCTCGCCTGCCCCAACACCGATTTGCGGCTGACCAGCCGAAGCATCCACGAGCTCGGGCACGGGTGGGTCCTGGACGTGGACTCTCTGCGATGGGCCATCGCCCAGTGGCTCCCGCCGGGGGTCGCAACCGACGATCCAGCCGTGAACCCCGTGCTCGCCGACCTCGCGGGACTCCCGCCGACCGCGGTCGTCACCGCCGACCATGATCCGCTGCGCGACGAGGGGGATCTGCTGGCACAGGCACTGCGAACGGCCGGGACCCCGGTCGTCCATCGGCGCGAGCGCGGCATGGTCCACGGGTTCATCCAGAACCTCGACCTCGTCTCCCCCGCGGCCGCGCGCGCGACCGAACGCTGGCTGAACGACGCGCGCAAGCTGCTCGAGCCCACGAGGCCGGCGTGAGCCGACGGTCGATCCGTGGCCGGTTCCTGTGGCTGCTCCAGCACACCCTGAATCGGGTCACGAGCCGGATCGCGCGAACCGGTCACGGCCCGTTCTCGCTCGTGCGCAACGTCGGTCGCAAATCCGGCCGCACGTACGAGACGCCCGTGATCCTCGTCAGGGTGCCGGAGGGATTCGTCGTCGAGCTCACGTACGGCGAGGACGTGAACTGGTTCCGCAATATCGTCGCCACCGGCGGGTGCGTCGTCGTGCACCACCGCATGGAGTACCGGATCGAAAGCATCGAGCCCTGCAGCGCCGAGCGCGGACTGAGCGCGTATCCGTTCCCGTTCCGGCAGGTGCTCAAGCTCGCCGGCCGCGACCAGTTCCGCCTACTCCGGACCGCCTCACACCCCTCGCCGTCAACCGGCGGCTAATGCTAATGGGTGGCGCACTCTGCGTACCAGGTGATGTCCTGGGTCGCGCCGGACGCGTTGTTGACGATCGTGAACCAGCCCGTCGGCGAGGTTCCGGTCGCCGGGTCGGGGCGGCTCGACTCGATCCAGACGTTGCCCTCACCGGTGCCGTTCGAAGGACCAAACGACGCGCCACCGCCGACTGCAATCGAGCCGGACGGGCACGTCTCGACCATCGCCGACTGTGCGCCGGCGGCGACCGACAGCGTCTCGTTGTGAACCGTGAACGTGCCGAATGTCCCGGTTGGACCCGTCGCGCCGGTCGCGCCCTTCGCACCAGCCGGACCGCGTGCGCCGGTGCGACCGGTCGCGCCGGTGCGGCCCGTCGGGCCGCGCGGCCCGGTGTCGCCGCGCAGTGACGCGATCGCCCCACGCTTGATCTTCACCAGCGTCACCGACCTGTTCTTGAGCTGCCGGGTGCCGACGCTGTTCGGCGCGAGCGTGGTGGCGGCGTATGAGGTACCGCCGATCGCGAAGAACAGCGCGATCAGCGCGAGATGGTTGGCGCGGAGATAGCCGACGAGACGAACGAGCATTCCCGGGTCCTTTCCGTTGATCGCGCGATCTCGGTCGCGCCTCCACAAGGCGTTAACCCGGCCCAGCGCCGCGTGTAGCGCGGGTCAGAGATCGCGGAGGACGCGGTCGACGTCCTCGCGATGGAAATCGCTCGTGCCGGCGATCGCGGGCTCGGTGCTCGGCGGCGCGGCGAGGTCCTCGGGGACCCACCAGCGCCTCCGACCGAGGCCCTCCACGAGTCGCCCGATCTCGCGCGCGCTCTGCGCTCCCACCGCCAGACCGGGGACCAGCCGCTCGATCCGCGCGAGCACGCTCTCGGTCAGCGGCCGCATCTCCTCGTCCGCCGAGGTACGAGTCAGGCTCACGATCAGCCGTTCCAACAGATCTCGATCCGTCGTGTAGAAGCCGAACCATTCGAGCGCGACGATGTCGTGGCGACGGAGCACCTCAGCGAACTCGAGCCATTCTTCGGTCCGGGCGAGCTCAGCCGGGTCCGGATGCTCGAGCAGCAGCCCGCCGGGGTGCAGCTCTGCCCACGTGGGCGCAAGCTGTGGGCGGACCGCCGACTCGGCCAGGCACGCGTTCAGGCCATACCACGCCTCGAGCAGGAATACCGGCACGGGCCCGTGCCGCTCGTCCCATGCGCGCCGGCTCGTGCGCAGGACGTTCGCGGCAAGGCTTTCGAGCTCGCGTGCCTGGTACGCGTCGCCGACGACGGCGATTGCGCCCATCAACGAGAGCAGGACGCGCGCGAGCTCGCGGTCCTCGAGCTCCGGCCGGAGTTCGTGAAGCCGATCCCCGAGCGCGTCCCAGTCGGCGTCGTCGATCAGCAGTGGCAGCGTCCGTTCTCCGGTCGATCCGCCGGCTGCGGAGATCGCAAGCGTCACCCCGTCGACGCCCGACACGGCGAGGAACCGTCGCCTCGCGATCCGGTCCTCGCGAAGCTCATCGATCACGAGGTCGCGCCAGCTGGGGTGAACCCAGCCGATCCCGAGCGGGGTGACTCGTAGGAAGTGATCGGTGAGGCGATCGACCAGGTCGCCCACGGGTCGGCTGAGTCCGCCGGCATGGTGACGGCGGACGACTGAGGCAAGCTCGCGCTCGTCGATCAGCCCCGCCGGCGCGTCGAGCAACGAGATCAGCAATTCGCGGTGCTCGGACTCAAGCGCCCTGAACGAGGTGCGCATCGCCTCGGTCGGGCTGGCGAGCTCCTCCTCGATCATGCGCAGCATCTGGCGCTCGTCGTCGGCCACTAGACGCCGTAACTCGTCGAGCCGGTCAGTCACGAACCGCCTGATCCGCTCGGGAGTGAAATGCGGGTGCTCGACGATCGACAGGCCGGCGGAGCGCACCACCCTGCGGGCCGGGCCCGCGGCGCCATGGTCCTTGGCGTGCCGGAACAGGATCAGCGTCTTGTCAGCAAGATCCAGGTCGCCGGCATCGACAAGCACCTCGGCTGGCGCGGGGAACCGCTCCGAGCCGCGCTCACGCTGAACCTGGCGTAGCCCGGCCTTCAACGGCGCAGGGCGCGAAGTCCAAATCAGCCAGTGCTGCGCGTCAAGCATCTCGAGCAACCGCCCGAGCCCCCAGCCCCAACGTTCGGCCGCATCCGGGCGGTACTCAGTGGAACCGAATGCGTCGTCCGCGATGAAGACCTGGCGCCGCTCGCGATCGAACACGCGCCAGACCTGCTCGGGATCGTTGCACTGGTGCGCCTCCCATCCGTCGGTCAGATATGCGAGCGCGAGCATCTCCGCGATCGCAGTCTTGCCCATCTCGGGCGGGCCGGTGAGGACCACGAACCGGTGCCTTCCGAGCACATCGCGGGCGCGGTCGTACGCTTGCGTCGGCCAGAACACCCGCGCCAGCTCCTGAGCCTGGTCGACGTCGAGCGACGAACGATCGCGGACATCGGAGTCGATCAACCCGTCGAGATCCCGAAGCCCCAGCACGGACGGCATTGCGACTCGGAGCCGCGGATCGCGATCGAGGCTCACCGACAGCTCCGCCGCTCCCAACACCATCACGCAGAGGTCTCGCGCACGGGGATCCGCGTGCAGCGCCGCTCGCGCGTCCGCGCTGTCGAGGTTGGTCAAGACCAGCAGCCACTCGGTCCGGTGGGCGGGCAGGCCGACGACGCGATCGGTGAAATCCGACAGGCGCAGGTCGACGACTGGCGCGCCCCGAACCCATACGCCGGCCACGGTCACCGGACCCCCGAGCCGGTGCCCCCGATCGCGGAGGGTGAGCGGGCCGTCCACCCGGGCGACGCGCGCGCCGTCGCCACGCCCGCTCCACTCCAGCCCGCTCAACCCGGCATCCGCCTCGAGCACCAGTGAGCACGTACGGTCGAACTGCAGCCAACCGAGCTCATCCAGCCGGTACGACGACCCCGTCATCCAGAAGATCGTCTCATGCCGAGCAAGCCCGGGCTATGTCTGCAGCGGACTCGTGAGGTCGTACACGGTCTCGCCGCCGATCGTCTCTGACCGGTAATGCGCCTTGACCCAGCTCGTGATCGCGCTCGTGCTCGAGCCGCCTCCGGGCCCGCCGCCAAATCCACCACCGGAAGCGATGTAGTAGTGGATGTCGCCTGCCTTCACGTACGCCTGGAACTGTGCGAGCGACATGTTTCCGCCCTGGCCGTTGAACCCGCCTATCGCCATGACCGGCACTCCCCCGGTTGCGAGCTCCAGCGAGGCCGCGCTTTGCGAGCCCGACGTCGCGGCCGCCCAGCGGTAACCGGACGCGCCCGACTTCAGAGCGGCGACGAGGGCGCTGCTGGTGACATCGCCCCCCGGCCCTCCGCTCGTGCGCCCCGACCCGGGGAGCCCGCCCGCGCCGCGTCCCGAAAACCCGCCTGGCGCGCCCGCGAACTCGCCGGGGCCGCGCGCCGAGGACCCGCCGGCCCGGCCGAAGCCGCCACCGGTCGGTCCGCCGCCGAACCCGGCCGACGCGCCCGCCGGCCCGGCCGATGGCGTCGAGCCGGTGTGCGCCGTGCCGATCGTCTGTGCGGAGTAGGCCACGGGCCCGGCGAGGCACGCGACGAGCGCGATCACGGCGGTCGCCGCACTGAGCCGCCGCATCGCGCGCGCCGGCATCAGCAGCGCGACCACCGCGACCGCCGCGGCAACGCCGACCAACGGCACGAGCCACGGTTCCCAGGACGGGGCCCGGCCGAGCAGCACGATCGACCAGACCGCGGTGACGACCACACCGAGCGCGAGCAGCGCCCGGGCCGCGAACACGTCACGCCGACGCCACGCGACCGCCGCACCGATCGCCACCAGCGCCGCGATCGCCGGCGCCAGCGCCACCGTGTAGTACGTGTGGATGACGCCTTCGCTGAGGCTGAACACGAGGCCGCTGACGACGAGCCAGCCGCCCCACAGCAGGATCGCGGCACGCGTCCGATCCGTGCGTGGCGCGCGAAGCCGCCAGGCCAGCCCGGCGACGACGACCAGCAGCGCCGCCGGCAACAGCCACGACGCCTGCGCGCCCATCAGGTCGTTGAACAGCCGCAGCACGCCGGTCGGCCCGCTGAAGTTCCCGCCCCCGCCGCCACCGCCGCCCGGACCACCCCCACTACCCGTGAGACGCCCGAGCCCGTTGTACCCGATGATCAGGTTGAGGATGCTGTTGTCGGACGAGCCGTCGATCATCGGCCGTGACGCCGCCGGCCACAGCGCGACGATCGCCACCCACCAGCCCGCGCTAACGGTCATCGCGACCCCGCCGGCAAGCAGCTGCGAAACGCGCCGGCGCACGCTTACCGGCGCGGCCAGCAAATACACGAGCGCGAATCCCGGCACGACCAGGAAGGCCTGCATCATCTTCGCCAGGAAGGCGAACCCGATCAGGGTCCCGACGCCGATCATCCAGCGTGTCGAGCCCCTCTCGAGCGCCCGCACGAGGCAATACGCCGACGCCACGAGCAGGCAGACGAGCAGCGCGTCCGGGTTGTTGAAGCGGAACATCAAGGCCGCGACGGGCGTCAACGCGAGCATCGCGCCGGCGAGCAGTCCGGCGCCGGACCCGAACCACCGCTTCACCGACGCCGCGAGCAGGCCGACAGCGAGCACGCCCTCGAGCACCTGCGGCACGAGCATGCTCGCGCTCGAGAACCCGAAGATCCGCCCCGACAGAGCCATCACCCACAGCGACGCCGGCGGCTTGTCGACCGTGATGAAGTTCGACGAGTCGAGCGAGCCGAAGAACAACGCCTTCCAGCTCTTAGTCCCCGCCTGCACGGCAGCCGCATAGAAGCTGTTGGCGTCGCCCGAGGCGGTCAGGTTCCAGAGGTACGCGACCGCCGTCGCGACGAGCAGGCCGACGAACGCGACCCGTGCCCACGCCGGGTCCTCGGCGCGCCCGCGGATGAGCGACCGCACCGAACCGGGGGACCGAAGCCCGGCCGATCGAGCCGGTTGACCCGGGCGAGGCCAAGTTGTCGTGCTCATGTTTGGTTTCCTTGCGTATCGAGGGACAGAACAGCGTCGGGGCGACCGCGCCGGCGGAACGCCCAGGACGAGAGCGCGACGTAGCGCGTGACCGTCGCGGCCAGCGTGGCGACCAAGAGCACCGCGGCCTCGAGTAGCCGCGGAGCGTGCCGGTCGAGGTCGTTTAGAACGCTCAGCGCGCCGTTCGTGAGCGCCAGCGCGAGCACGAACACGACGAACCCCGCGAGCTGATGCCGGGCCAGGCCATCGCGGCCCCGGATTCCGAACGTGAGGCGCCGGTTCGCTGCGGTGTTGCCGACCGCGGTCAGCGCGAGCGCGACCGCGCTGGCGGCCGCGGATCCAAGGCCGCCGGCGAGCAGGAGGAACAGCAGCGCATAGGCGAGCGTCGACACGACTCCGATCACGATGAATCGCGTCACCGGCGTGTCGAGCGCCAACCGCGCGACACCGCGCAGGTCCGCCAGCGCCGTCGAGACGATGTCGACGCGCGAGTCGGGATCATCGACCCAGTCGACGGGCACCTCGTGGATCCGCATCCCGCGACGCTGAGCCGCGATCAACAGCTCGGTGTCGAAGAACCAGGACTGATCGCGCACCGCGTCGAGCAGCTCCGGAAGCACGTCGGCACGGACCGCCTTGAAGCCGCACTGCGCGTCGCTGAATCGCGCTCGTAGCGCGAGATGCAGCAGTCCGTTGTACGCGCGCGAGATGAATTCACGCTTCGGACCGCGAGTCACCCGCGACCCGGGAGCCAGGCGCGACCCGATCGCGACCTCGCTGTGGCCCGACACGAGCGGCGCGAGAAGCGGCAGGAGCGCGTGCAGGTCGGTCGACAGATCGACGTCCATGTACGCGACGACCTGCGCGCGGCTCGCCGACCATGCCGCCCGGAGCGCCCGGCCGCGACCCTTCTCCTCGAGCCGCAGCACGCGGACCCGGTCGAGCTCCGCGGCGAGGGCGCGCGCGATCTCCGGCGTGATATCGGTGCTGGCGTTGTCGGCGATCGTGATCTGCCACGAGAACGGCAGCCGGCTGTCGAGGAAGTGGTCCAGCCGGTGGATCGACGCGGCGAGCGCCCGCTCCTCGTTGTAGACGGGGACGACGATCTCGACGTCGAGCTCGCCCGGCGGCGCGAGGTGGACGTCCCATCCCCTCACTCCCGCCGAGGCGGGGTCTGCGGTGACTGTGTGCATTTGCGAAGCCTCTGGTCGTTGGATGCAGAAGCTTCGGCCCACCGCGTGAGAACCGAATGAGGGATGTGTAAGGCGAACGAAAGCTTTTGACGCGATTGGCCGGCGAGCGCGCGTCGCTACCGTAGATCGCGATGACCGGACGCGCCGACGACTCGCCACCCGAGGCTGGGAAGCTGCCGACCGGCCGGCTCGGCCGGACCGCCCGGGTAGGCGGACTGGTCACGGGCCAGGGTCTGCGGTGGGCGGGGATGCGCACCGCGAACCGGCTGCGCACGCCGGAGCGGGCGGAGGCGGCGCAGCAAGAACGGACCGCGGCGCTCGTGAACGAGTTGGTCGAGCAGCTCGGCCAGATGCGCGGGGCGGCGATGAAGGTCGGCCAGATGATCTCGATGGTCGAGTTCGACGGGCTCCCCGAGGATCAGCGCGACGAACTGCAAGCCAAGCTGGCATCGCTGCGCGACAACGTCCCGCCCGTGCCGTTCGCCAAGATCGAGCGGATGATGCGCGACGAGCTCGGCGGGCCGCTTTCGCGGGTGTTTTCGGAGTTCGAGGAGCAGGCGTTCGCCGCCGCCTCAATCGGGCAGGTGCACCGCGCCGTGACCGTCGCCGGCGACGAGGTGGCGGTGAAGGTCCAGTACCCGGGCGTTGCCGAGGCGGTTGAGACCGATATGCGCAACGCGATGCTGTTGGTGCCGCTGGTCAAGCGGCTCGCCCCCGGAATCGACGCGAAGGCGCTGTTCGCAGAATTGCGCGAGCGGATCAGCGAGGAGCTCGACTACGAGCTCGAGGCTCAGCATCAGCGCCGCATCGAACGGCTGCTCAGAGGCCACCCGTTCATCTCCGTCCCGCGGGTCGACACGGCCCTGTCGACGCGACGAATCCTCGTGTCGGAGTTCATCGACGGCGACCGATTCGACGCCGTGCGCGAGCGCGACGAGGCCGAGCGCGACCGCTACGGCGAGATCGTGTTCCGCTTCTACTTCGGGCTGCTATACCGCGATCGGGTGGCGCTCGGCGATCCCCACCCGGGCAACTACCTGCTGCGCCCGGACGGTCGCGTCGCATTCCTCGATTACGGCCTGCTGCGCGACGTCAGCGCCGAGCGGTTGGGCGCCGAGCGCGCGATCGCAAACGCGGTGCACGACAAGGACGCGCCGGCACTCAAGACCGCACTGATCGCCGGCGGCTACCTGCCGGCGGATCGCGCGGAGATCGTCGACCCCGACCTGGCGCTGCGGATGATGCGCCACGCCACCCGGTGGTACGCGGTCCCCGGTCACCGCCGGTTCGGACCCGACGACGACGAGCGGCGCAGCCGGCGTCGCGAGCGCCGCGAGCCGACGGACGAGGATCGCACGACGAACACGCGCGAGCAGATCAACCAATTCACGTTGCCGCCCGAGACCGTGCTCGTCCGCCGGATGCACGGGATCGTCGCGATCGTCCTGTGGCAACTGCGCGCCGCCGCGGACTGGGGCGCAATCGGTGCCGAGTACCTCCACGGCGCACCCCCGGCGACCGCCCTCGGCGAGGCCGAAGCGGCGTTCTTCGGCTAGGACGACTCGGGCCGATCCTCCGTCCGGGGGTCGAGACGAAACCTCAAGCGGCGCTCCCCCGGCGACGACCACAAAGGTATGCCGATTCTTGACCTTCCCTCCCTGGACCGCACCTATCGCCTGGTCACCCGCAGCGACTTCGACGGCCTCGTCTGCGCCGCTCTGCTCAAGGAGCTCGAGCTCCTTCACGAGATCCTGTTCGTTCATCCGAAGGACGTCCAGGACGGCAAGGTGGAGCTGACCGCCAACGACATCACCACGAACCTGCCCTACCGCCCCGAGGTCGCGCTGTCGTTCGACCACCACGCCTCAGAGCAGCTTCGGGTTACCGAGGATGCCGCCAACCGGGTGATGGCCGCCGACGCCGATTCCGCGGCGCGCGTCGTGTACGAGCACTTCGGCGGGGCGGCGACGTTCCCCCGCGTCAACGTCGAGATGATGGATGCGGTCGATCGCGCGGATGCGGCTCAGCTGTCGATGGACGACATCCTGAACCCGCAGGGCTGGATCCTTTTGAGCTTCCTGATGGATCCCCGGACCGGGCTCGGTCGCTTCCGCGACTTCCGGATCTCGAACTACCAGCTGATGATGCTCCTGATCGACTGCTGCCTGGAGTTGTCAATCGGGGAGATCCTCGCCTCGCCGGACGTCGCCGAACGCGTCGCGCTGTATCACGAGCACAGCGAGGCCGCGATCGGACAGATCCTGCGCTGCTCGGCGGGCTGATGCTTCTCCACGGCGGCGGTGGCCACGAGGCGGCCGGAACCTGCCAGGTCGACAACGACCGCGCCGAGACGGTCCTCGCCGACCTGGTTCAGACGATCATCGACGGCGAGCGCGAGCCGGTCGCGGGGTAGCGTCGCCCACACCCACGTCCGCCCGCTCTCCACAGCATCGGGCGGACGAACAAGAAGAACGCTAGCGGGATCGCCAGCCAGAACAGGTGCCCGTGGCTGAGCGCGACGAGCGCGATCAGCAGCAACGGCGCGAATGCGAACCTGGGCCAAAGCCACGGGCCACGCCCGCGGCTCGGCTGTGATTGCTCGTGCGGAAGGTCGGCGACGACGGCGTCGAGGTCGGCGTAGGTCTTGGCCGAGTAGCAGCGGTCGATGCGCTCCTGCAGCTCGTCGTTGTCGAGCCGGCCGGCGAGGTGCTGCTCGCGCAGGATGTCCGCGACCGCCTCGCGATCGCTGTCGGCGGCGCGCAGGCTCCGGTCGTAAGGTCCGTACTGAGCCATCTCTACTTCCCTTTCATCGGGATTGACACACGCGTACACTTTACTCAAGGATTCTAGATAGTCAAGGATTTTTGAGGGTTATTTTTATTGGCTCAGGCCAGCAAACGAATCCACATTGCCAGGCTCGCACCGCTACTTCCGCAGCTGGGGCTCGCGCTCAGACGGCGCCGGGGCGCGCTGCCGGCCGCGCTCAAGCAGGCCGGCGGCCTCGGCGAGCGTCACATCGGCGCGCTGATCTCGCTCGCGATCGCGGGGCCCGCCACCGTCTCGGAACTCGCCGAGAGGATGGACATGAGCCTCGCGCACGCGAGCCTCGTCGTCGGCGACCTGGCCGGCGGCGGGCTCGTCGAGCGCAACCACGACGAGCAGGACCGCCGGCGCATCATCGTCTCGCTGTCGGACACGGCGAAGCCCGCGGTGGCGCAGATGCGAGACCGGCACGCCGGCGCTCTCCTCCGGTTCCTGTCCGAGCTCGACGACGACGAGGCCGAGCGCTTCATCGACCAGCTCAGTAGGCTCGTCGAGTGCCTGCGCGACGAGGACCCCACCTGAGGTGAACGCGGCGGGGCCCAACCTGCTCGCGCTCCAGCACATCGCCTGCGAGCCACCCGGAGCCTACGAGGACGAGCTGCTCGCCCGCGGCGGCCGGCTCCGTCGCGTAATGGTCGATCAGGGCGACGCGCTGCCGGACTGGCGCGCGTTCGACGGGATCGTCGTGATGGGCGGACCGATGGGCGCGTACGAGGACGATCAGCTGCCGTGGCTACGAGACGAGAAGCTGCTGATCGCCGACGCCGTGTCCGCGGCAACCCCGGTATGGGGCGTGTGCCTGGGGGCACAGCTGCTCGCCGCCAGCCTCGGCGCCCACGTGGCCCCGGGACCGGGGCCCGAGGTCGGGGTGCTTCCGGTCTACCGCACCGCCGAGGGCGCCGCGGATCCCGTGTTCTCGGCGCTGCCGGACGAGTTCCCGGCGCTGCAGTGGCACGGCGACACGTTCGCGCTTCCGACCGGCGGCATTCAGCTCGCGCGATCGGACGCCTACGAGCAGCAGGCGTTCGTCGTCGCCCGCGCGTACGGAGTGCAGTTCCACATCGAGGTCGGGACCGAGCTCGCCGCCGAGTGGGGCGAGGTACCGGCCTACGGGGACAGCCTCAAGGCCCTGATGGGCGAGCGCGCGCTGCCGCGCCTGCTCGATCAGGTCGCCGCGGCCGAGAACGAGATGACGAGCCTGGCCCGCGGGCTGTTTGCCCGGTGGTTGGACAGGATCGTTCAGCCCGCCGGCGGCGACGGCGCGGTACCCAGCGCCACCGCGGCTGCGACCAACTCGGCATTGTCCTGAGCCGCACGCCCGTCGGGCAGCACGAGTACGTCTTCGAGGCCGACGCGGACCTCGTGCCCGGCGGCGATTGCGGCGGGCAGCACCTCCCACGTCCGCTCGCCGTAACCGTGCCACAGCTGCCGGACCTCGCCCGGAAGGCGCTCGGCGATCGCGCGGGCTTCGTCCGCGCCGCCCTCGACCTCGACCAGTGCCCGCACGACCTGGTGCGCGAACGGGCTCCGCGCGAGCTCGTCGGCTTCATCCGGAGTGCTAAGGCCGGCCTCGACCGCGATCCCCGCGTGCAGCGCCGCCCGGACGATTCCCGCCCAGCCAAGCTCGGACAGGTTGACCGACACGAAATCGGGCGCTCTTCGCCACGACCGAACCGCGGCGGCGCGCGCGAACGGGTCGGGATCGACGTCGGCCGAGGTGGTCAGCCCGATCGGCAGCCCGGGGGTCGCGGCGCGAATCGCCTCGACCACGGCATCGCACATGGCGGCCGCCATCGTCTCCCGGCCGCGGGCATCGCGCGCGTGCACGTGGACGGCAAACGCACCCGCCCGCCGAACCGCCACCGCATCTGACGCCAGCTCAGCAGGCGTCAGCGGCACCGCGGCGTGCCCGTTCCGCATGCGGCCGCCGTTCAGACACGCCATCACCCTTGCGCCAGGCATCGAGCAGACGGTATCTGAGAAGCTCCACGCCGCCGTGACGATCGATCTAACCGTTCCAGGCGTCGAGGAGATGCACGAACGCGCGGGCGCGAAGTGGTCGGCTTACGACGTCGACGTGCTGAGCGCGACGATCGCCGAGATGGACTTTCCGCTCGCGCCACCGGTGACGGAGGCGCTGCGGCGCGCGATCGACCGAGCCGATCTCGGCTACCCGAAGCCGGCGACGCCGTCCCTCCGGCGATCGTTCGCCGAGTTCGCCTCCCGGCGCCTGAACTGGACCGTCGACGAGGAGCAGATCGTTCTGATCCCGGACGTGATGATCGGGCTGGTCGAACTGTGCCGGGTGATCGCCGCGCCGGGCGAGGCCGTCGCGTTCGCGACCCCGGCGTACCCGCCGTTCTTCAGCATGCTGCCCGAGGCGGGCGTGAAGCTGATCGAGGTCGGCCTGCTAGCCGACGGCTCGCTGGACCTCGGCTCGCTCGACGCGGCGCTCGACGCCGGCGCGCGGGCGCTCGTGCTGGCCAGTCCGCACAACCCCACGGGCCGCGCGCTTCCTCGCGGCGAGCTCGAGGCGATCGCGCAGCGGTGCGCGGAGCACGAGGCGTGGGTCCTCGCCGACGAGATCCACGGAGCGCTGACACCGCCCGGTGCGACGTACCTCCCTTGGCTCGAGGTGTCGGACGCGGCCCGGCGCTGCGGCATCTCGGTCACGTCAGCGTCGAAGGCGTTCAACCTGGCGGCGCTCAAGGCGGCGCTGGTCGTCACCGCGGATCCGGCCGCGCGCGCCGTCGTCGAGCGCATGCCCTCGCTGCACGAGCACGCGGGCCTGCTCGGCGTGCTCGCCGCCGAGGCGGCGTTCGAGCACGGGGATGAGTGGCTCGATGCGGTGATCGGACAACTCGCGGCCAACCGCGATCAGTTAGCTCGCGACCTCGCGAACAAGCTTCCCGGAATCACCTGGCAACCGCCCCACGCGACCTATCTCGCCTGGCTCGACTGCACCGGCCTCGGGCTCGGCGACGAACCGGCGGCGGCGTTCCTCCGAGAGGGCCGCGTCGCGCTCGGCCGCGGCCTCGACTACGGCGCGCCGGGCGCCCGGCACGTTCGCGTCAACTTCGCGACGAGCTCGGAGCACCTCTCGGATGCGGTCGGGCGTATGGCTTCTGTCGCCGAACCGGCTACGGGTAGCTGACCACGTCGACCGGCGTGTCCGGGTTGGCCGCCGTCGACGACCCGCCGACCCCGTTGATCACCGAGTCGATCCCGCCGCTACCTCCGTTGGCGTTGAGGAAGATCGTGAACACGTCGTTGAACTGCACTCCAGGCCGGTCCGGGGACTGGAACGCCTGTGTGGCGAAAATCTGCACACCCTGGTTGAAGAACGAGTAGCTGCCCATTCCGTACCCCTGGAAGGTGTGCACCCTCGGCGTCACGAGGAACGCGGCGTACCCGTCGGTGGTCGGGCTCGACATCCACGCCGACTGGCTCGGCGGGTCGTAGGGCATCTCGTTCTGGAAGAACACGTCCTCGCCGCTCTGTCCGTTCCAGATCACGTCGAACTTCTGGTAGTGCTCGACGAACAGCCCGTAGGCGAGCACATCGTCGCCGTTGACGACCACGCCGGTGTCGGCGCGGTTGCTGGTCCAGCCGACGCCGGCGCCGTGATCGGCGCGCCACGCCCAGACGTCGTCGAGGATCGTGTCGTCGCTGTTGACGACCAGGCTGTCGGTCGCCCGGCCGGGCTCGGCGCCGCCGATACGGAAGAACACGTCCTGCACGAGCGTCGGGTCGTTCGCGCTGTGTGACCACGGAGCCCCGCGACCCCGCGTTCCCACCTCGAGCAGCGCACTCGAGTTGCGGGAGCCGGCATCGAAGATGATCCCCGACAGCTTGATCCCCGGAACGCTCGCGGTCTGCATCGAGACGTTCCCGTTTTCGGGGACGAGCGTCGGGAAGCCGAGCCCGAGCACTACCGTGTCCGGACGCGTGACCTCGATCGTTCCACGCAGGTTGTAGATGCCGGGAGTCAGGATCAGGTTCTGGCCGAAGGCAAGCGCCGCATTGATCGCGAACAGGGGCGTGCTCGGGTTGGCGATGAAGAACCGCCGGATCGGAATCGAGGTCCCGGGGGTCGAGCCGCTCGCGTACGACGGCCCCACCGAGTCGCGCTCGACCGCCGGCACGAACACGCGGTAGCCGCCGTTCGCATCGGTGTAGAGGAACGGTTCCTCCTCGGACACCGGCGTGCTCGCCACGGTCGTGTACTGGTTCGTTCCGGGCGCGAACACCGTCGCCGGGGCACCGTTGTCGCCGAGGAACACCTGATTCCACACCCCGTTGGTCCAGCCGTCGATGTCGCTGTTGCGGGTGAAGGACTGCTGCTGGCCGGCGTTGATGACGACGCCGCCGTTGAACTCATCGTCGGCGAGGAATCCGCCGCTCACGAACCCCTCGTTGCAGTAATCCTGGAGCGACACGGTGCCGTTCATGATCACGCGACGCATCGGCGCAGCCTGCGAGACAGCCCATATGTCGTTGGAGTTGTTGCACGAGCCGTCCTCGTTGGTGGCCGGGACGTACGTCGGAGGCGTGCTCGGCAGTGTCACGTTGAGGGTCAGGTTCGAGAGCGAGCGCCAGAAGTTGACGAGCCCGTCGCACGTGGTCTTCGGGGCCGTCGAGCACTGATCGTTGAACACGTCGATCGCGCCGTTGATCGTGACGTCGCCCGGCTCCGCGCCGAGCCCCGCGACCTGCGTGTAGTAGCCGATCTGAAAGACCAGTGGATCGGACCCGGACCCATACGTTCCAGGCTCGAACAGAATCGCGTAACGCTGTGTCCCGAATTGGTTCGGGACCTGCTGGGTGGCGATCGTGTCGAGCGTCGACTGGATCGTGGCCTGGGGCATGTCCGGGCTCAACACGATCACGTTCGGGCCAAGGTTGGGTGCCGGATCGTGGTGCGCCACCGAAGCCGACGCGCCTCCCGCAGTGAATCCGACGACGCCAACGGCCAGCGCGACCGCGCCGGCCACGCGCACCTTCAAAGATCGCATGCCCATCTCCTCCCTCCGGCTTAACCCTTCCCTGCGCTGGACCCTACATCAGCACGCTCGTCGTTTGTAGGGTCCCGTCCCACACCATGCTTGCTCTCCGCCCCAACTGCGAACTATGCGACATCGATCTCCCCCCGGACGCACCGAACGCGCGGATCTGCACCTATGAGTGCACGTTCTGCGCCGACTGCGTTGAGAACACGCTGCACAACGTCTGTCCCAACTGCGGCGGCGGGTTCACGCCGCGCCCGATCCGGCCCGCCCGCGCCTGGCGCGAGGGGACCGGCCTCGTCAACGATCCACCGGACTCAGGCCGGCGCAGCGTCCGCTATTCGGCGGAGCAGGTGCAGGAACTGGTCGAGAAGCTCCGCGACGTCCCGCCGAACGAGCGTTGACGCGCGGTCAGTCCCCGCGCTCTAACTCGTCGACAAGGTGCCCGTACCGGCCACGGAACGTTTGCACCATCCGGCGCGAGGAAACCTTGAGCTGGAGCACGCCGCTCTTCATAGGTGGCCGCGCCAGCCCTCCGAGGACCGCGAGCGCGATCAGTGTGCCGCCCAGCGGCGTGTCTCGCGAGGCCGGGCCGGCGACGCCGTAGATAGTTTCCCTGAGTGCACCGACGCCGATGGCCAGGTCGGCGATGGCCGTATCCGGCTTGGGGGGCTTGGGCCGGTGCGCCCGCTCGTAGACGGCGTTGGCCGCCATCAGCAGCCCGATCGCGGTCGCCATGTTCGCGTCCTCCCGCCGGATCCCGATCCACTCGAGCGTCCGGTACCGAGCCTCGTTGGCCAGGAGGACCGCGCCCGCCGCATCGCCGAGCAACAGCGCGGTTCCGCTGCTGCCCTTCGCGCCGGCCCCCGACGCGCCACCGGAGACGTGCGGGCGGCTCTCCCGCGGGGTGTCGGCTGGCGAATCGGCCGGGGCCGCGGCGGCCTGGACGGAAGGAGCCGCCGGCGCGTCGGCGAGGACCGGCGCGTCGTCGAGCACGGTTGCGCCGGCGCCCTTGGAACGGAAGCACCACCGGGCCGAGCTCGGCGTGCGCGACGAGGATGCGGTCTTCGTGCGGCGGGCCACCGCGGTAGAGAATCTCGGCCGCGGGGTGCGCGAACAACCGTGCCCACACGTCAAATCGCGGTACGGCACACCACCCCTCGATCTGAAGATGGGGGCTCGACCCCATTAATCGCGGTCCTCTCGGTCCGTAGGTTCTCGGCGTGCGAAGGCGTGGGCAGGCACGCACGAGCCGTAGACCGGGGGCAATCGGTCCTCGGAGACCGGGACGATCGAGCCTCGGAAACCGGGGGCATTTAGGTCCTCCACCGCGCGGATGGTGATCGCGCGGTGGAGGACCAATATCACCCCGCTGCCGGAGTGCGGTGCCGGACCCGACGCGTCTCGCTAAGTCCCCCGGACGCGTCCCCGGGTGTCGTTCGCCCCGTCTGGCTCGTTTGAGAGGCGCGCGCGGCGACGCCCAGCCGTCGGCGCCGCCGCGATTCGCACCTCTCGCATCGCTCGGGGAGCGTTAGGTAAATAACCTACCAGACACTTTCCCGGCCCGTCAACGAAGTCAGCCTCCCGCGATCGGAGCCGGTCTGGCCGCGCTCACCACGGGTGGCTCTTGAACCGCGGCGATGGGCCGATCCGATCGTTTGCGCGCGAGGCGTAGCCGATCGCGATCCCCTCGTCGAAGATCCCCGACGCCGCGTAATGGGTCGAGCGCCCCGGGCAGGTCGGCGCGGCGCTCTCGCCGGGAGTAGTGACCCAGACGAACCCGTCGAGGTGCGGGGAGTACATCCCGTAGGACTGCCCGTTGCTCGCGCCCGGCTTCGGACCGAGCCCGCGACCGGGCGGGTTGCACAGCTGTTCGTTCCCTTGCGTAACCGGGTGCGGGTTCCGCAGCGGGCCGTTGCCGTCGCCACGGGTGTCGACGACGAAGTGCAGGCCGCCGGTCAGCGCCGACACTTTGTTCCCGTACTGGATCTCCTTGTAGGCCCAGTTGAAGTGCGTGTCGTTGGTGAAGAAGCCGCGGATCTTGGAGGCGTCGCTCGCGTTCAGCACGCGGGCCGCCTCGGCCGGCGAGTTGGCATCCGACGTGCCGCCCTCGACATAGAGCAAGGCGTGGGGCAGCTGGGAGAGCTGGTCGATCTCGTACTTGAGCTGCGCCTCCCGCTCGGTGACCGCAGCCGGGTTGCGCCAGCAGATCGTGTCGATCGCGTCCTCCTCGACGAAGATCAGCGCCGGGAAGTTGCCGACGGCGTCTTTGAAGCCGCTGATCTCGGCGTCGAAGTTCGGGTTGTCCTCCGGGTTGCAGCCGCCGCCGTGCTTGATGAAGTACGTCGTCATCTCGGCGACCGCGCCGGGGGCGGTGCGTTGCATGCGGCACAGGTAGTTCTGGACCTGCGTGAAGATCGCCGGGCCTGAGCCGCCGGCGGTGTACAGGCTGAACTGGTGTGCCTGCGGGTAGTCGCCGATCTTCTCGAGCATGTGGACCTTGTAGGAGACCGAACGCGACACGTGCATCTTGTTGACACGCGCCTCGAACCGCGCCCACGGGATCGGCGTTCCGCCCTCCTTGCTGGCGAGATAGCCGAGCCCGACCTCCTGCGCGATCGCGTCGGCGGCGTCCCCTCCGTACTGCCATGGGCTCTCGACGAACAGATTCGCTCCCGAGAGCGGATCGGTGCCCGTGAAGCCGGCGGTGTCGAGCGGGTTGGCGGGATTCGGTGGGCCCGTCTCGCTCGATGAGCACTGGGCCGCCTGGTGGGCCTTCGACGGCGTCCCCGACGCACCAGATGTGCCCGCCCAAGTCGCCAGGGCCAGCGCGGCGACCAGTCCGACCGTGATCACAAACTTGGCGCGTGAATGCATGGATCGCTCCCGGTTTGATCCGGTCCGCGCGCCAGGCTAGGACATCGGCCGGCACATCGCGCCCGGACGCGGGCAGGAATGTCAAGCGATCGACAGCAATGACGTTAAGAACGCGCTACGGGGAGGCGCATCTCAGGAATGCGCCTCCCCGGGGTCGTCTTCGCAGCCTCGGCTCGCTCAATCGCAAGCAGGCTCACTCTCGCTCGTGTACGCGAGAGCGTTGGCCTCGCTTACGCGTGCGTCGCCTGAGGCGCCCCGGCAGGATCACCCGCGCCCGGGTGACGAGGCAGCGCCTTGATGTCGGCGATCAGCTCGTCCCACGCCACGCCCGAGGGTCCTACGCCCTGCTTGCTCAACATCTCCTGGGTTACGACGACGTGCGCCTCCTGCGCATAGTCCTGGTGGAACGGCACGGTGAGCAGAAGCTCCGCCCCCCACGTGACGCACTTGAAGGTCTCCGCGTCGTACTCGCGGTAGGGGATGCCATGGCCTCCCCATGAGCCCGGGGCGCTGTTCCCGGTCTTACCGTCGCCGACGACCGTCCACTCCGTCTGCCCCTGTGCGGTGATCGGGAGCGCAATCCCTATTTGCAGATCGACGAACTCGTCGATCGCGATCCGGCACTCGTTGAGGTTGGCCGGATCGACCGCCACGGTCGCGACGATCGTGTGGGTGCCGTTGTCGGTGGTCTGAAGACCGGGATGCTCCCACTGGCGCATGGCCGCGCTCTCGTCCGTCCCCTTGTCGCTCGACGGATCGCTTGGGTTGTAACCCGTGATCGCCGAGTAGATGCCGATCGCGTCGGCATCGGTGAACGCCGGCGGCGCGGAGCCCGAGTCCAGGTGGAAGTCCTCGATCGAGTGGAGCATCATCGCGATCACGCAGTCGCCGATCTTGTCGTTGGCGAGCATCCCCCACTGGAAGCCCGGGTGCGGGCGGGAGATCGCCGCGGGCGGGTTCGCGAGCTCGCGGTGGATGTAGTCCGACAGCTTCAGCGCCGGCTTGTGGAGCGTCTCCAGATTCAGCCCCGTCTTGGGCAAGGCCGGCAGCGTCGGTGGCGTGTACTGGTCGCGCAGGCGGAAGTCCGGGTCGGTGATGCGGGTCATTTGTGCGCTGCTCCTGATTGGACGGTCATTGAGGAGCACCGTACGCGTGTGCGGGCGCGATCGAAAGACACCCTAGGTGCAGGACCGCACACCTCTCGGTGAACGCTCGGCCTCGATCGGTTACGGTCGGCAGCACACATGACTACCACCGTTCGCACCCGCCGGGCGCGTCGCGCCGGATCCGCCAGCGCCAACCGGGTCAAGCCGCACCGATCGTTCGACCCCCGCCTGGTCGGCGGGCTCGAGGCGGGGGTGTGGGTCGCCTACTACCGGCGCGAGTGGTTCTCGTTCCTCCGCGGCGCGGTCGCGGTGACACGCCACACGTTCGGGCTGCCCTGGCCACACACCCTATACGGCGCCTGGCTCGTCCTGCGAGCCAACCAGCTTTGGGCGCCCTATCCGGACAACAACCCCGAGGGTGCGCGGCGGGCGATGGAGCGCTTCTACCGGCTCGTCGCCGAGCGGCACGACGACACGTTCGATCCCCGCCGGGCATCCGAGCTCGAGGTCGAGTGGTGGCGGGTCCACCGCGAGCACCAGCACGACGACTCCCCGGTCGGCAATGACGGCGAGGGCCCGCTGATAGCGGCGCTCTCGGCCCTGTACTCGTACGTCTACGGCGTGGATGAGGCCCAGGTCGTGGTCGCCGCCGAGCAGCGCGCGCTGGCGATGCGCCACTCGGATCAGTGGGTGCGCGAGGGCTGCGACCTCGCCAGCCCCCTGATCGAGGAGGAGCGGGCGGCGCTCGTCCGCTCCTACGCGGGCCTGCTGTCCGCGGTCCACCGGGCCTGAACCCCATCGCGGACATCTAGCAACTCGCCCCCGCCCGCCCGGCCAGATCCCGAATTCCCGCCGCCACCGCGGGAGATCGGGAACTCGACCGGCGCGAGGCGACGAGTTCCTGGTTGGCCGCCACCGGACGGCCGGCCAATTCGTACGGATCTCCACAAGTTTGGGGCCGACCGGCCGATCACCACCGTTAGGGCCGAGGCATGGCACAAGCAACGGAGATCGGCGGCGTATGACTGGCGACCACACGGGCGCCCCGCTTCGCGCTGCGCTGAATCATCCCCGGCGCCGCGCGATCGATCGCGCGCACCGGTACGTGTGGGTCGCCTATGCGGTCCTGACAATCCTGGTGATCGGCTACGTCGTAGTCGACGCACTCGGCTTCGACTGGTCCTGGCTCGACGGCTGGGGCGTCGACGCGTTCGAGGTCGTCGCCGGCGGCCTGTGCATCCTGAAGGCCGCCGAGCTCAGGCACGGCCGCGCCGTTCCCCTGCTCCTCGGGATCAGCCTTCTGTGCTGGGCGGCGGGCGACATCGTCCTCACGATCCAATCACTCGGTGGCGCGACGCCGCCCTCGCCGTCGCTCGCCGACGGCTTCTATCTGACCTTCTATCCGGTCACGTACGTCGCGGTGATGCTGCTGCTCCGCGGCAGCGTCAGGCGGTTCAGCCTCGCGAGCTGGCTCGACGGCGCGGTGGCGGGCCTCGGGGCCGCCGCGGTCACCGCCACGTTCGCATTCAAGGACGTGCTCCACCACGCCGGCGGGAGCGCCGCCGGGGTCGCCGTCAACCTGGCCTATCCGGTCGGCGACGTGCTGCTGCTCGGGCTCGTCGTCGGTGGCGCCGCGATCGTCCCCGGCAAACGGAAGCTCCCGTGGCTTCTGCTGGCCGCCGGCTATGCCCTCAATACGGTCGGCGACATCTTCAACGTGCTCGGCACCACGTCGCACATCGGCACGGTGCTGAACGACATCGCCTGGCCGGTGGCGATCCTGCTCGTCTCGATCGCGGCGTGGGTCAGAACGCCGGCGGGCAAGCCGTTGGTCAGCGAAGAGCCGCCCGGATTCGTGCTTCCCGCGCTCGCCGCGGTCTCTGCGCTCCTGATCCTGTTCCTCGGCTCGCTGCACCATGTCAGCGGGGTCTCGCTCGGACTGGCCGTGGCCACGCTGGTCATCGCCGGCGGTCGCTCCGCCCTCTCGCTGGTCGGCCTGCGAAACCTCACCGAGCAGCGCCGCCGCGAGTCGATCACCGACCAGCTGACCGGCCTCGGCAACCGCCGGCTCTTGTTCGAGCTGGTCGACTCGGTCGTCGCCGAACACGCCGACCCGGACGCCGATGGTCGCAGCGTCGCGTTCATGTTCGTCGACCTCAACCGTTTCAAGGAGGTCAACGACTCGTTCGGCCACCCGACCGGCGACGAGCTCCTCAGGCAGCTCGGCGCGCGTTTCAAGGACTCGGTGCGCAGCACCGACCTCGTCGTCCGCTTCGGCGGCGACGAGTTCGCGGTGGCGCTGCTCGACGCGGACGCCGACTACGCCGCTACGGTCGCGGGACGGCTCGCGGCCGAACTCGAGCAGCCGTTCACGCTCGATGCGGTCCGTGCGCAGATCGGCGCGGCGATCGGGATCGCGGTACTTCCCGACGACGCCTCGAACTCGGCGGATCTCGTGCGCTGCGCCGACCTCGCGATGTACCGCGCCAAGCTCGCCGGCAAGCGCTTCGCGATCTACCAGGAGGACCTCGACGGCGCCGCCAACCGCGTCCAGCTGGTCGAGGAACTGCGCGTGGCGATCGAGGAGCGGCAACTCGCGCTCCACTACCAGCCCCAGGTGGACCTCACGACCGGCGAGATCACGTCCGTCGAGGCGCTCGTCCGCTGGATCCACCCCCGCCTCGGGTTCATCCCCCCGCTCGAGTTCATCGCGCTCGCCGAGGACGCCGGGCTGATGGGCGCGCTCACCGCGTTCGTGCTCGACGAGGCGCTGGTGCAGTGCGCGGCCTGGCGCGCCGCCGGAAAGCAGCTCGCGGTGTCGGTCAACATCTCGGCCTCCGACCTGCTCGACCCTGCCTTTCCGGGCCTCGTCGACGAGCTGCTCACCAGGCACCACCTGACGGCCGAGGCACTCGTCCTCGAGATGACCGAGACGACCGCGATCGCCGACTTCGAGCGGTCTCAGGAAGCTATCCAGAAGCTCCACGACCTCGGGCTGGTCGTGTCCGTCGACGACTTCGGCGCCGGTTTCACTTCGCTCGCTTATCTCGGCAGCCTCGCCGTCGGCGAGCTCAAGCTCGACCGCAGCTTCATCACCCGGCTTGCCGAAGCCGGCGGCGGCCGCGACCTCGCGCTAGTGCGCGCGACCGTCGAGCTCGCGCACGCGCTCGGGCTGCGCGTCGTCGCCGAGGGCGTCGAGGACAACCACTGCCTCGGGCTACTCACCGGGCTTCGGTGCGACCTCGTCCAGGGGTACGTGATCTCGAAGCCGAAGCCGGCGGGCGAGCTCGAGCTCGCGCCGCGCACGCTCCCGGCGGTCAGGCCGCCCGCTCGCCGCGCCGCGTAACGCAGGCGCCACTCCGCCCCGCGGGGCGCGGTCGTCATCATTGGCCGCCATGCTCGTCACCACCTCGGTCAACGACCGCGAGTACACGCGCGACGTCGAGCCGCGCATGCTGCTGGTGCATTTCCTCCGCGACGAGCTTGGCCTGACCGGCACCCATTGGGGCTGCGACACGTCCAACTGCGGCACCTGCGTAGTGCTGATGGACGGCGAGCCGGTGAAGTCGTGCACGATGCTCGCGGCCACCGCCGAGGGTCACGAGATCCTCACCGTGGAGGGGCTCGAGGTTGACGGCGTGCTCGACCCAGTCCAGCAAGGATTCACCGAGATGCACGGCCTCCAGTGCGGGTTCTGCACGCCCGGCATGATGCTCACGGCGCGGGCACTCCTCGAACGCAATCCCCATCCGACCGACGACGAGATCCGCGACGCGATCTCAGGCCAGATCTGCCGTTGCACCGGCTACGCCACGATCGTCCGCTCGATCCGCTGGGCGGCCGACCACCCCGACCGGTCTACCAGAACGGAACATTCCGTTCCGTTGGAATGAGCGCCGGCGACGGACACCCGATCGGCTTCGGCCGCATGCGCCGTAAGGAGGACCCGCGCTTCATTCGCGGGCAGGGCCACTTCGTCGACGACGTACAGCTGCCCGGAATGTTTCACGGCGCGATCTTGCGAAGCCCCGTGGCACATGCCCGGATCGTCTCGATCGACGCGTCCGCCGCGCTCACGCACCCGAAGGTCCACGCTGTGATCACCGGCCGTGACCTGGAAGCCCGGGGACTGGCCTGGATGCAGACGATCTCGGGCGACTCGCAGGCGGTGCTCGCCACTGACAAGGTGCGGTTCCAGGGCCAGGAGGTCGCGTTCGTCGTGGCCGACGATCGGTACTCAGCGCGCGACGCGCTCGAGCTGATCGACGTCGACTACGAACTGCTCCCGACGGTCGTCGACGCTCGCCGTGCGCTCGATCCCGACGCGCCGCTGATCCGCGACGACAAGCCCGACCAGCCGGACAATCACATCTTCGATTGGGAGTCCGGCGATCGGGCGTCGACCGACCGGGTTTTCGCCCGGGCCGACGTCGTCGTCGAGCAGGACCTCGTGTTCCCGCGGTCGCACCCGGCGCCGATGGAGACCTGCGGCGCGGTCGCGCAGTTCGACCGGGTGTCGGACAAGCTCACGGTCTGGTGCACGACCCAGGCGCCGCACGCTCATCGCACTCTGTACGCGCTCCTCACCGGATTGCCTGAGCACAAGATCCGGGTGGTCTCGCCGGACATCGGCGGCGGGTTCGGGAACAAGGTTCCGGTGTATCCCGGCTACGTGTGCGCGATCATCGCCGCGATCGACACCGGCCGTCCGGTCAAGTGGATGGAGGACCGCTCGGAGAACCTGATGTCGACGGCATTCGCGCGCGACTACGCCATGCGGGGCGGGATCGCCGCCACCGGCGACGGCAAGATCCTCGCGGTCCGCGTCGACGTGATCGCCGACCATGGTGCGTTCAACGCGACCGCCCAGCCAACCGATTACCCGGCCGGGTTCTTCCACGTGTTCACCGGCTCCTACGACATCGAGGCGGCGCACTGTCACGTGACGGGCGTGTACACGAACAAGGCGCCCGGAGGCGTGGCTTACGCCTGCTCGTTCCGGATCGCGGAGGCCGTGTACCTGGTCGAGCGCCTCGTCGACTGCCTCGCCTTCGAGCTCGAGATCGACGCCGCCGAGCTCAGGCTCGCAAACCTGATCAAGCCCGACCAGTTCCCGTACGAGTGCAAGACCGGCTGGGTCTACGACTCCGGAGACTACGAGCGGACGCTGCGCAAGGCGCTCGAGATCGCCGACTACGACGAACTCCGCCGTGAGCAGGCGGCGGCGCGCGAACGCGGCGAACTCATGGGCATCGGGGTCGGCTTCTTCACCGAAGCGGTCGGCGCGGGCCCTCGCAAACACATGAACATTCTCGGGCTCGGCATGAACGACGGGGCGGCCTTGCGCCTGCACCCCACGGGCAAGGCCCAGCTGAGCATCAGCGTCCAGACCCAGGGACAGGGCCACGAGACCACGTTCGCCCAGATCGTCGCCGAGGAATTGGGCATCCCGCCCGACGACATCGACGTGGTCCACGGCGACACCGACATCACGCCATACGGACTCGGCACCTACGGGTCGCGCTCGACTCCGGTGAGCGGCGCCGCCACCGCGCTCGTCGCGCGCAAGGTCCGCGACCGAGCGCGCATCGTCGCGGCCGCGATGCTCGAAGCCTCGCCCGAT